>Ga0210407_10000464_pt1 | contig 46173 bp, 37 predicted proteins | sample IncBWC27MmetaG_FD_150860 | JGI IMG/M metagenome (GOLD analysis project Ga0210407, IMG submission 150860) | Forest soil microbial communities from Barre Woods Harvard Forest LTER site, Petersham, Massachusetts, United States - Inc-BW-C-27-M | ecosystem: Environmental > Terrestrial > Soil >...
CTCAAGTTGCTCGTCCTGCGTGATGCTCATATCAATATACGGAGCGTAGAGCTTTCCTCCACCGCCTCCGCCACCCCCGCCACCTCGCGAATTTCCACCATAGCCTGATCCTCCTCCGCAGGCCATCGATGCCAGGAGTAGGAGTAATGTGAGGAGTTGCCAGAGGCAGCCGAGGCGCAAGAAGCTGCGAAATGTTTGTCCGCTGGCGGCGCGGATTGCCGGAGGAATGTTCACGTCCACCATCACAGTTTTCATTCTAGTACCAGTCTTCTTCGATCCTATAAAAAAGCGTGCACTTCAAACAGGCGCCGGCATTCCAACCGGGTCAATGAATGTAATGGGAATTTATCAACAGTTGGCCAGCTTGCTATGGCTACACTATGCGGGGGCTGGAAAAGAGCTGCAATCTACTGGCTAGATTCCACTTGCGCCTACCCCGGTTCTAGTGCAGAATTGCCGTGTTTGCCGCCTATGGAGGGCTCCTTTGCGTCCACGATTCAGCTTCATCTATATCTATGCATTAGCAGTATCTCTAGTCGCCCCGAGTTCTGTTGGTCAAGCCCAAAATGCCCCCACCGGGCCAAACTCAGATCCCGTGTATCAGCAGCTGCGCAACATCGGTCTGGGCAGCGAATCCGTAACCGTCAAAGATTTTGAACTCAAGCGCGATGCCGCGACCTTTCACCTGAATGGGCACGTGTGCTTCGTCGCACCTGTGAATGGCAAGGTTACTGGCGCGGTTTTCATGGGTGACGGCAACATGGTGCTGGATCCGCCCATTGCAATCGAGAAAGCCTCGCTCAAACTGTTCACAAAGTCGGATGAGTTCGTCGAGCAATACGAGCAGATGGTGCTGCGCTTCACGGATTCGACCTACGAAGAGATCAAGAAGGCTGGAACTCCCGGCGGCAGCTGCGACGCCGGTTTGCTGCATGACTCGCAGAACGCAATGCGTCACAGCCGTTACATGAAGTACAACCTTGATGCTCGCCTCCTGCAGGATGTACTCAGCGCCGACCCGGGCGGCATGTTTGTCGCCTTCGTGCACGGCAAGAATTACAACGGCAAAGAGATCTACTTCGTCGATCCGCATGGCGCGCCAGGTCTAGTCCACGAAGTCGCTCCCGAAGAGATCGAGTTTCTCACCTACGACGACAACAAACTGGGCACCTGGGCAGCGTTCCATTTTTCGCAGGAATACAAAGACGGAAGCGCCACCGGAACGCAGCAGAACTACTCGTACCAAATTACGCATCAGCTGCTAGACACCACGATTGAGAAGCATGCGCAACTGAACGGCAAAACGACAACCACGCTGGTATCACTTGTGGATGGATTGCGTGTCATCCCGTTCGATTTGTACCCTACACTTCGGGTTCAGAGCGTGACTGATGAGAAGCAACAAGCGCTTTCTTTCATCCAGGAGGACAAAAAGGACGATTCGGATTTCTGGGTGATCCTGCCGCGCCCGCTTGGATTGGGAGAAAAGTACACGATTACCAGCACTTATGAAGAGAAGCACACGATTAGCGGCGCTAATTATCTCCAAGACGCCGTCGAGAACAAGGGTAGCGGAAATTACTATCCTAACGCGCGCGGCGACTGGTATCCCAACAATGTGGCCGGAGGCTTGGGCCAGTACGTTGCTTACGACATGACGTTTCGGATTCCGAAAGGCATGACGATGGCTGCCACAGGTGTCCGGGTCAGTGAAAGCAGCGATGGCGGGCAGAATGTGTCAGTTTGGAAGAGTGCGGTTCCGCAGCCGCTTGCCAGTTTCAACTTTGGCCGATTCAAGATGGAAGAAGCCAAGCTCAGCTCTCCTGAATATCTCGTACAGGCTTACGTCAATGAAGAACCACCGGACGACATCAAGTACCTGCTAGAGAAAGTCAACCAGGATAGCGGTAACTGGAAGAGTAACGATAACCCAGGGGGCATGGGTGCGCCGGGAATCGGCCACCACGGCTCGAACTACGCGGCTGCCATAGGCAACATGGAAACAACGCCCATGTTGAACAAAGCTTTGGCGGAGGCCGAACTCTCGACGCAACTCTATTCAGACTATTTCGGTCCTGTGCCTTTAAAGCAATTGGCGATCACGCAGCAATGGGCGTGTAACTATGGTGAATCTTTCCCCGGACTGGTGTATCTCCCTCTCTGCTACTTTTACGATCCCCAGGTTCGCCACGAGTTTCACTTGGACTATCGCGATTTCGGCTATTGGAAAGTTGTTGCCCCGCACGAGGTGGCGCATCAGTGGTGGGGCAATACCGTAGGCTTCGATTCATACCGTGACCAGTGGATGAGCGAAGGTTTTGCCGACATGTCGGCCTCCCTGTTTATCCAAATGATCGAAAAGAACCCGAAGAGGTTCATCGAATTCTGGGATGACGAGCGCGAGCTGCTCCTGGACCGAAACAATATGGGGTTTCGTGCTATTGATGCCGGACCCTTAACTCTGGGCTATCGTTTGAGCAACGATAAAACCGGGTTTGACATCACTCGCAAGCTGATCTATCCCAAAGGCGCGTACATCCTGCACATGCTGCGCATGATGATGTGGAGCGCTCAAACCGGAGACGACAACTTCAAGGACATGATGCATGATTTCGTGAAGACCTATAGTGGGCATGCCGCCACGACCGAAGATTTCAAAGCCATCGTGGAAAAACACATGACCCCCAGTATGCAGCGCTTAGGCAACGGAAAGATGGACTGGTTCTTTGACGAATATGTCTACGGGACAGCCCTGCCAACCTACCAGCTGGACTCCACCTTTGATAAGAACAGCGACGGAGATGTTGTCTTGTCGATAAAACTGACCCAGTCAGGCGTGGACGATCGATTTCGGATGCTGGTGCCTGTGTATCTCGAATTCGCCGACGGACATGTTGCTAGTTTCGGGCGCGTGACCATGGTCGGAAACACATCGCAGGAAGCTAAAATTCCGCTGAAAGGCCTTAAAGACATACCCCACCGTGCCATGGTCAACTACTACGACGATGTGCTCGCGTCCAACTAGATCCAGGCTTTCGCGCGGAATGCGCAACCCTTTACGATATGCGCTCAGCTGCGGCGGGCGGGTTGATTGCCGCGTGTGATTTTTACGAGCGCCCGAGTATAGGCTGCGATGGTGACGCGGAGAGCTTGGCTATAGACGAATTTGCCTTCGCGGCGGCAGGTGATGAGTTTGGCCTCGCTGAGAACCTTGAGATGGTGAGAGACAGTCGCGGGGGTGACGTCACGCATCGAGACGATGTCGCCACAGCTCACTCGGTCGGTTGCTGAAATAGCCTCAAAGATTCTAAGACGGGTCTTGTCCGCCAGGGCTTTCGATATCTTCTCAACCTGAGAATAGTTCATGCTCAATCTAGAGTGTAGCGAAGTGGCTGGCTTTGCCGCCATAGCGCAAACAGGCGCCCCGTAATGATTTCATAAAAGCTGCATCCGATCACTTCGACAGTCATCTAAATGTATAACTCTGACTTGGCAGCGGTGGTTGGCCCTGAGACACCAGGCAGACATTCGGCAAGAAACAGGAGAATGACATGAAGAGGCTCGAAGGAAAAGTGGCGGTAGTAACAGGCGGAAACAGCGGCATTGGGTTGGCGGCGGCCAAGCGCCTGCAAGAAGAGGGCGCAAAAGTAGCCATCCTGGGCCGAAGCAGAAAAACGCTGGATGAAGCCGTGAAAACCATCGGAAATGGGGTAGTGGCGGTGCAGGGTGACGTGGCCAAACTCACAGACCTGGACGAGTTATACGCGGAGGTTTCGCAGAAACTGGGCAAGATTGATATTTTGTTTGTGAACGCCGGGGTTGCGAAGTTCGCGCCCTTTGCCGAGACCTCGGAAAGCATTTATGACGAGAATTTCGATACCAATATCAAGGGAGCGTACTTCACGATCCAGAAAGCGCTTCCGCTGCTGAATGACGGCGCGTCGATCATCCTGAACACCAGCGTTGTGGACCAGAAAGGCACGGTAGGAGCCAGCGCATATGCGGCAACCAAAGCGGCGCTGCGTTCCCTGGCACGAACAACAGCTGCGGAACTGGCTGGCCGAGGCATCCGCGTGAACGCGGTCGCGCCGGGGCCGATTGTCACGCCGATCTTTGGGCGGACCGGGCTGCCAAAGGAAGCCGTCGATGAATTTGCGAAACAAGTCATTGCGCAGGTTCCGATGAAGCGGTTTGGACAGCCTGAGGAAGTGGCTGGGGCAGTCGCATTTTTGGCCTCGCAAGATGCGTCCTACATCACAGGTGTGGAAATAAACGTCGACGGCGGGCTCGGGCAAATCTGAATCGGTCCGGTGGTTGGTCAGAGGGCGGAGCAGACTCCGCCCTTTTTCATGTCGAGCGGATCACTCGTTGACCTCGGCCAGCCCATGGGAGGGGTCTTGAGTGTAATCGCGATTTATCAAGAGTTGCCCGGAACTATGGGCTTGTCAGGACTGGAACCGGCCTGGGTTCTTTCAAAACAAGGCGCGAAACTACTTTGCTTGCGCCTCTAGTTCGGCGTTCAGATTGACGTTGCCGCCGCTGGCCTTGAGTTTGCGCTCCCAGCTCTTGTACCCGCTCTTACTCACGCTTACGGTGTGATCTCCGGGAGTAACCTCGATCGTGGACGGAGTGTTGCCCACAAAACTGCCGTCAACCTCGATATCGGCGCCAGCAGGCGTGGATGTTATAGACAGCTTGGCGACGTTCGCCGCGGCAGCTTGCTGAACCTGCGGAGCGAGCGCGGGCTCATTGCCTTTCGGCGCCTCGTCCTCGCTCAAAATTCGTAACTGCTCCTCGATCTGCCCCTCACGAGTTCCTAGGCTTGGATCATTATAATAAACAGGAATTTCTGCGATTATGGGTATGTAGACCCACTCCTTCTCAATGCGGAAGTGAATTACATTCCCCACTTTCAACGGATTCTTGCCTCCACACTCGCTTCCCGTGGAGTAAAACAAATCCTCTTGGCCGCAATCCAACTCGAGAATCTTGGTGCCCGTCTGAATCCTGTAGGTATGAGTATATCTCGAACGATTTCCTGCACTGCGGGTATGTTCAGTAGTTCCAGTTCCAATGATCGTTCCTTCTTCCGGATAGGTTTTTGGCTGCTTTTTAGCAACAGCGGTTCCCGCCAATATGACCAAGAAGAGAACAGATAAGAGTCCGGACGCAAATTTGTGTCCACCGCGTCCATGGCATCGCATGACCGATCCTCCCCGACAATCGAGCTCGCAATTCAGGGTGTCGATATTACCCGCTCTGAAGGTGAAACATCAATAGGCCCCGAATTGCGTGATTGCCATCTGGCTTGTCCAATCCCAACTCAAAGCCGATAAGTTCCCCCGTCTCGACGACACAGTTAACCGGATGTCAGCGAGTGTAATGGCGTTTTTCGCCACCTGAGGCTATCGGCACCGTGGAATCTTCTGGGCTAGAATTGCGCCGAGGAGGACGGCACAGGTTTTTATCGTTTCCCCTGTCTTAGGGACGACCGAAGTAGAACGGTGTCAGGTCGGCCCACGTCTTCCCTAGGGAAATCCGAACCAGCAGAGATGTATGCTTGTTCGAAACACGCTGAGGAGGCGCTTATGGATCGCAGAGCTTTTCTGAAAACAGCGGGCGCAGTCACCGTAATTACTTCTTTCAATCGTAAGTTATCGCGTGCGGCTGATATGGACATGCCGCGGCGAACTCTCGGCCGCAGTGGCGAGAAGGTCTCAATCATCGGTATCGGTGGCTATCACCTGGGGCGGCCCTCGGAGCAAGACGCGATCCGTATCGTTCGTACCGCTCTCGACAATGGAGTCAACTTCCTCGACAACTGTTGGGACTACAACGGTGGAGTCAGCGAGGAGCGCATGGGAAAGGCGTTGCGTGACAGTTACCGCCAAAAGGCGTTTCTGATGACGAAGATTGACGGACAGACGAAGAGCGCTGCGACTCAACAGCTGGACGAGTCCCTTCGCCGCTTGCAGACAGATCATGTGGATCTCCTGCAGTTTCACGAGGTGATCCGCGACAGCGATCCTGCGCGGATACTTGGCCCTGGCGGCGGGTTAGAAGCGGTGCTTGAGGCCAGGAAGCAGGGTAAGGTCCGATACATCGGATTCACCGGACACAAGAACCCCGACATCCACTACAAAATGCTTGAGACCGCTTTTGCGCGCAATTTCACCTTCGATGCCGTGCAGATGCCTCTGAACGTCATGGATGCGCACTTCGAGAGCTTCGAGAAGAAGGTACTACCCGTGCTCGTCGAACACGGAATAGGCGTGCTTGGGATGAAACCGATGGGTGACGCGATCATCCTGCAGAGCAAGACGGCCACGGCAGTCGAATGCCTGCACTACGCCATGAACTTGCCGACCAGTGTGGTAATCACGGGCTGCGACTCAATGGAGATTTTGCAGCAGGCGTTTGACGCCGCCCGCAGCTTCAAGCCCATGAGCAAGCAAGAGGTCGCGATACTCCTTGCTAAGACCGCAGACGCATCATCCAAAGGAGAGTTTGAGCTCTACAAGACCAGTCACAACTTCGATGGAACTTACCATAACCCGCAGTGGCTGGGATGAGCGTCGGGCAAATCTGAATCGGTCCGGTGGCTGGTCAGGGGGCGGAGCAGACTCCGCCCCTTTTCGTGTCGAGCGGATCACTCATTGACCTCGGCCAGCCCACCCGGTCGAAGGCAATCTAGGCTCCCACGGCGAGCGCTTTACGCGCGATCAGTCCGAAACCTTTGGATACGGCCTCTTTCTCGAGAGCGCTCGCGTCGGCGCGGGCAGAGGCCCGATCAGTCTTGGCTTCCACCTCACACAACGCCAAGCGGGCCTCCAGTTGGTAGCGCACGTTGTTATGTTTGGTGGTTTCTGCAATGACAGCTTTGAGAGAGTCCCGGGCGTCGGCGAGTCTGCCAGTTGCGGCTTGAACCCGGCCGTTGGTAATCCCAAAAATGACATGCCCTTCCCAATCGGGACTTTGCCCAAACAGCGCTCGAGCAGCGTCCATCGACCGAACAGCTTCTGCTGGCTTCCCTTCTGCCAATGAGATTCTCGCGAGCAAAATCTCCGCGGTGATTTCATCATCCGGGTCTTTGCTTCCGTGGAGAGACGACAAGCCGGCGTTCACTTGTTGCATGGCCTCCGCCGAATGACCTCCTTCTTCGGCTACTTCGGCGAGTTCCAATTCAACCTCTGCGACGCGAACTGTGTCGTCGATCGCACGGGCAGTCGAGAGGGATTCGGAAAGCGCCTTGTTGGCCTCTCCCAGCTTCCCTTCCAGTTTTGCGATATTTCCCAGGTAAAAGAGACTCGTGACGATCGACTGTTTGTTGCCGCTCTTGCGAGCCAGGTCGAGCGACTGTTGACATGCTTCCTTGGCCTTGCCCAAATCTCCCAACATCGTGAGTTGACTGGTTTTCTCGTTCAAGGCATAAGCGGCGCCGGTATCGTCGGCCATCTGGTTGAAGATGGCGAGAGCCTGATCGTCCATGCGCAGGCTCACCGCCAGATCGCCTTCAGCGGCGACTGCCCAGGCGACGCCCATCAAAGCCCAGGCCTCGCGGTTTTTGTCGCCGACTTCGTGGTAAATCGCCAGCGCCTCCTCGTCCATTTTCTTGCCGCCTTCTACATCTCCTCGGGTCTCTCGCACTGCTGCGATCGCGGTCAGATCGATAGCCGCGCCGGTTTGGTTTCCGATCGCGCGATTAACTGCCAGAGCCTGTTGGTCTAGATTCTCTGCCGCTTCCGATTCGCCGCGCACAGAGTGAACATACGCGATGTATTCCAAAGCGTTAGATACGCCCCATTGATCTCCGACCGTGTTGTAAATCTTTTCTGCTTCTTCGGCGGCGGCAATGGCGTTATCACCCTCTCCCAATGGAGCCAAAGTAGCAGCTTCGAGGTAGAGCGCCCTTGCCAGGAGAAAGTCGTAACCGCCGGCCCGGGCTTTTTCGACCGCTCGGACCGCTACGCCTCGAGCGGTTGAGTATTGACCAAGCCGCAGGTAGTTCAGTTCTTCGGCCAGGTCAATGCGGACATCGTCTCTGGCTGGAGACGGCAACTGGCGCAGCAACTGGATGGTGGCCAATGCATCGGTTCTCTTGCCTGCTTGAGTCTGCGCGTCTGCTAGACGCAGGCCGTACTCAATGTCATCGGGAAAGAAGTCGAACAGAGTGTGGTAAAGCTCCGTCACTTTGTCCCACTCCATATTCATTCCCCGGTATCTGGCTTCGATGAACAGGCGGTCCTTGCGCGGAAGCTTTTCCGACAGCTCGAAAGATTTCCTGGCTTCGGTTTTCGCTCTTCCTTCATAACCGAGCTGCGACCAGGCTTCCGCCAGAGCCGAGTGCGCAAGGGCGTAATTAGCGTCAGCATGAATGGCTTGTTGCAGGAGGTCTCGAGCGGCACGGGCATCATAACGCCGGAGTTTCTCCAGTCCCTGGGCGTATAAGCGGGCTGCTTCGGTATCAGAAGGGAGAGAAGCCAATACCCCCTGCTCCTCGTCTGCAGACATTGCCGGAACAGCCAACCTCTCTCGCAAGCGAGTACCCACTCGGGCAACCAACGAAAACAGACCCGCTTCAGTTCCGGTTTCGGAAATGGTGGCGACGGTTTCCCCGGCTGCCGTGTCCTGGAGCCGTATGTCGATGCGAATCTGTCCTCGTGATTTTTTCCCCAAGTCACTATAAGAACCGAGCACCACCACGTCAGCGCCGAGGCTTTGACGGACCTTCGCCAGCGTGTCGCGCGAAAGCGTGCCGCCGTTCAGGGGCGCGAGGCTGCTTTTCATGTTCGCCACTTCCTCGGAAGAGACCATGCGCAATTGATCGCCGGCCCCGAGTTCGGTGGTTAACATCTCGGAGAAAGCGGTCGAAAGCCAAGCTGGATCGCTCTGGCCTGACAGGTTCTGGAATCCCAGCACCGCAACCGACCGCCGCGGCCGGATCGCCATCGACAATGAAGGCGATGCAGTTTGCTCGGAATGGCGCAATCGCTGGTAACGGGAACCAGCCGTCACCCCTAACGCGAGCAACAAGAGAACCCCGACAGCGGAGATGACCATCCGGCGGGGCTTGGCCTGCTCAAGCTTGGTCTGCTCAATCACTACGCGCGATCGCGAGTGGCTCGCGACCACCAATGTCTCTTCCTCGGGGATGACCCGAACTTTTTCGGTGAAGCGGTAGCCTCGGCCGGGAATAGTAACGATGTAACGATGCTCCGAGACCGTAGCTCCCAGAGTTTTCCGTAGCACAAAAATGTTCTGTGCCAGGTTGGACTCCTCGACAAAGGTGTCCGGCCAGACTGTCTTCATCAAGTCGTCCTTCAAGACCACCTGTTCGCTGTTGCGCACCAGCACCAAGAGGGTCTCAAAGGCCTTGAGTTGTAATGGGACAGGCTGATTGTCGCGCAGCAGAATGCGCCTGTTGGGATCAAGTCTGAAGGGACCGAACTCGAATAACTGCTTCCCCTGGTTACTCATAACTCGCCTGACAAATTCCTGAGAATTCTCTAAAGACTTCTGAGGGCCGCTTTGGGCAGGATGCCTCCAGTTCAGCGGCCAGAACCCGGAGCCGAACCGAGCCAGGCCAGCAATGTATCACGATTTCAGCGCCGGGCAAAGGTTTTGGGGAACGGACCGCAGGAGGGGAACGAATGACAGCGCATAACAGGGTTGAAATCACAATTGAAACCGAGCGTCTCCTGATTATCCGGCGGCGCCGGACTTTCCGGGCCTGGTGCCAGGAATGCGGTTGTGAGATGGACATGGTTAGCGCGGGAGAGGCCGAGCTACCTACTGGAATGGCGGGGCAGACGTTGCGCGACGGAGCCGAGGCTCGCGGGTGGCATATCGCCCAAGGCCGGGACGGAACGGAGATGGTGTGTCTGGTGTCGTTGCTGAAGTCAAAGTGAAGTGGGAAATGACAGAGAAGTGGCGCTATCGTCCGAAATCAAAATCAGGAGAGTCTTCCATGAAGCGATTACATATGCAGGTCACGCGGCAGCAAAACAGAGAGACGTTCCAGAAATTCGCAATGGTTTTAACCACATTGTTGGCCTGGTGCTGTCTGGCCAGCGCACAACACTGGGTGGCACTGCCAACTTTTCCGGGCAACGGCGCAGGCACGGCCATTCTGCAAACCGATGGCGACGTTTTGGTGCAAGAACTGACGGGCCCAGCCAGCGGCGGCGGCAGTGCCACCGGGAACTGGTATGTCTTGCACCCGGATGCATCCGGCAGTTACGAAACAGGTTTTTGGGGAGGGCCGGTATCCACGATCAGCTATTCCTACGCGCCTCTGTATTTCGCATCGGCGGTACTGCCCGACAGTAGGATCATTATCGAGGGAGGCGAATATAACTTCGGTTTCCTGAATGATACTGTCGGCGGAACTCTTTACAATCCAACAACTGCCTCGTTTCATAACATGGGAGCGCCGAAACTCTGGGCGAAGATCGGCGACGCACCCTCGGTGATTTTGCCCAACGGCAGGTTCATGATGGGAGATTGCTGCTCCACAAACGAAGCGATCCTGAATCCCACGACCCTGAGTTGGACCAGTACGGGTGCGGGGAAAGCCGATGCGAACTCCGAGGAAGGCTGGACTTTGCTGCCCAACGGAAAAGTGCTCACCGTGGACACGCAAAATGGTTCAGAATCCGAACTTTACAACTACACCACCGGAAAGTGGTCCTTGGCCGGCAACACTTACTACCATCTTCCGTATAACTGCGCCAACCCAAAAATTGTTCCGGAAGTTGGTCCAGCCGTGCTCCGGCCGAACGGAACTGTTCTTGCCACAGGGGCAAATGGGTATACGTCGATCTATCACGTGACGCAGGGCAACTGGACGAAAGGCCCGATCTTCCCGCCCAATTCTGCGGGCCAGGGCCAGGACGGCGTAGCGGACGGGCCCGCAGCCCTCTTGGTCGATGGCAACGTACTCGTGATGGCGTCCAACATCAACCCGTGCAACATTACTCCGAGCGACTTCTTTGAGTTTAACGGCACGAAGTTTGTCTCAGTTCCCGGACCGCCCAATGCGTCGAATGAAGTGTCGTTTGACGGGAGAATGCTGGTACTGCCGAATGGCGGGCATATTCTCTTCACGGATGGCACGACCGACGTGGAAGCCTATATCCCCGTAGGCGCGCCGAACAGTTCCTGGGCGCCCACCATCACTTCCTACCCCGCCACAATCACGCAGGGGGGCACCTACACCCTCAAGGGAACCCAGTTCAACGGGCTCTCGCAAGGGGCGGCATACGGAGACGATTCGCAAAGCGCCACCAACTTCCCACTGGTACGCTTAACGATTCGCGGGATCGTCAATTACCTCCCGACCAAACATTTCACCATGGGTGTAGCCACCGGGACCAAGGTGGTGCAAACGGCATTCACACTGCCGTTCTTCGTCGGGAAAGGCGCCGCCACGTTGGAGGTGGTGGCTAACGGTATTCCATCGAAAGCCGTAAGCATCACGGTGAAGTAGCAGCGCCACAGATTGGCGGCGGCGAGGATCGGCTTGCTAATCACTCGCCGCCTTCAACGTGGAAAAAAGAACGGTACCTGTTGTTAACAGGCGATTGCACTCGTTGAGGATTTGGCGGACGGGAGGTCAACTAGGCGAACGTCGGCGTTGCCGTGGTTATTTCGTGCCAGAGTTCTGCCAGAGTCCGGCGTCGATGGTGTCCAGCAACGCTCCCGCGGGGTCGGAAGCGTAGTCCCAGAACATTACTCCTCTCAGCTTGTGATTGAGAACATATTTGCATTTCAATGCGAGCGACTCAGGGTCTTCATACGAAACAAAAACCTTTCTCTCCGCGTTATAGAGATAAGGGACGGAAGCGACAGGGTCCCAATAGCGGGTGAAGCCGTTGCTTATCATCGTGTCTTGAATGTCGCCGTAACGAGCAAATGCATTCGGGACCGGCTTCCCAGGGCGAAACAGGCCGTGATCGACGTCCTCCACTTCACCCCACACGTGCCCATAAAACGGAACGCCGAGAACGATCTTCGCCGCCGGAACTCCCGCCCGCTCGTACTCACCCACAGATTCGTCGGCCGAGATTTTTTTGGGGTCCGAGGGATCGGTGAAGAGAGGCGCATGGTTTCCGGTAATCGCATCGTCGGTTGGCTCGTAGTAGTCGTAGGCCATCAGGTTGACGGTATCAAGATATTTCTGCACCTTCCCCATCTCGGTGTTCTCGAGGAAGCTGGTTGAGGCGCCGGTTGCGCTGCTGAGGAACAGATGCCGATGCAGGCGCTGTTGCTCTTTGTCGAAGCGCTGGCGGAGTTCTTTGAAAAGTTGCGTGTAATTCTGCTTGTCTTCCGGACGAAAACGATTTCCGGCACCTGTTTCGCCGGGATACTCCCAATCGATATCGAGGCCGTCCAATTGGTTGCGCTCGATAAATTTCACGGCGCTCTCGATGAAAAGACTGCGGCTCTGTTTGGTAAGAGCCATGTCGGAGAAATTCCCCGATCCTAGCCATCCACCGACCGAGATAAGCACCGTCAGCGAAGGATTTTGGTGCTTCAGTGCAACCAGCGCGGCCAGATTCTGATCATCGTTCGCGTAGCCGTCGACGATCTGGCCTGCTTGTATGAGCGCGAACGCATAGTTGATTCGCGTCAATTTTTGCGCAGCGATCTCGCCGGGCTGAATCAGGTCGTTGCGCTTGAAGACATAGGCGATGACTTCGGGCTTCGCAAGAAGGTGTTTGCCGCGAGCAAGAACGGCCGGAGTACAGAAGAAGCTGAGGATGACGAGCAGACAGTATGCGCTCAGGCGTGTGCCATGCAAGATGGGGCGGTACTTTTTGAAAAACACTTCTTCCCTGGATCTTTCGTTCAGAGTGCTATCACCTGTTCTCAGCAGGTATAATTCTCTGCGAGCTTGTGGAGGATTTGCAAGGGCAAGACTGTCGCGCCTTGCTGTTGCGGCGCTATCCGCCATTACCTTCACCACCAGGCGCCCCTTTTGCCGCTGTTTGAAACCAATAATCTGACTGCCGAAGTGAACAATGGGGGGCTGACGGAACTGACGGCGTGCATCACTGTGCTGCGAGGAAAATTGGGGACGATCCTCTGAATTGCTAACACGACGAATGCTAACACGATGATACTTGCGGGCGATATTGGCGGAACAAAATGTACGTTGACACTTTTTGACTGCGCGGGAAGCGAAGTCAAACCGGTGTTCCGGAGCAGTTCGCCCACTCGCGAGGTCGCCAGCATGGAGTCGCTGCTGGACAACTTTCGAACCCAAGCGGAACGAAAGGGTCTGCAGCTGAACGGACAGTTGCGGGCCGCGGGGTTCGGGGTCGCGGGAACGATTGTGGGTGGACGGACCGTCAGCAACAACTTGCCTTGGATTGTCGAGAGTAATGCAGTTGCCGGCGCTGTGGGTGTTGCTCCGGAGCGGATGCTGCTTCTGAACGATCTGGTGGCCGCGGCGTCAAGTCTGGCTCACCTCCAGCCCAGTGACTTATTGCAACTCAATGAAGGAAGCGCCGAACCTCGTGCTCCCAAGGCACTGATTGCGGCTGGAACCGGTTTAGGCGAAGCTATTCTTTTCTGGGATGGCTCGGGCTATCGGGTTTCGCCCTCCGAGGCTTCGCTCACCGATTTCGCGCCGCGCAATGACCGCGAACTTCTGCTGTTGCAATCGCTCCGGCAACGCATGCCTCGAGTTTGTACGGAGGAAATCGTTTCCGGCCGCGGCTTCCGCGCCATCCACCAGATCATGTTCCCCGGAGTGCATCATTCGTTCTTCGATGAGCCCGGCGTCGATCCTGCCGCCCAGATTACGCAGCAAGCCTTTGCGGAATCTTGTCCGGCGTGCATGGAAACCCTACAGATCTGGACCGAGGCCTACGCCGCCGAAGCCGGGAATATGGCGCTGCGCATTTTGCCCTTCGGCGGAGTCTACATCGCCGGCGGAATCGCGCTGAAAATCTTGCCCAAACTCACCCAGGGAAGCTTCGTTCGCGTCTTCAGCGACAGAGCGAAGCTCAGTACTCAACTCGCCAAAATTCCGATTTACGTTGTCTTGAATGAGGACGCGCCGGTGCTGGGCGCGGCTTACGAAGCGCTTGCGTTGGCACGTGGATGACTCGCCGCTACGGTGCTGGTTGCGGGTTCGACTAATGAGAAGACGCGCTGGCTGATTTCTGTAAAGCACCCGACGTGGTTCGGAACAACAGCAATTCGCGAACTCGGTGACCGAGCGACTCAGGATTGAAAGGCTTCTGCAGAAACTGCGTCGTGACGTTAAAAAATTCCTCTTCGGTGGGGATTACATCCGAATAACCGGAGATGAACAAAACCGGAAGTCCCGGACGTCGAGCGCGCAAGGACTTGCTCAGTTCGCGGCCATTCATTTTCGGCATCACCATATCAGTGATCAGCATATCTATGGCGGGGAGAGCTGACTTTGCGAGTTCAATCGCTTCCTCTCCGTCCCCGGCTTGAAGAACGGTGTAACCCAGACCGGTGAGAGTTTCCGCTAACAAGGTTCGTAACTCTTTCTCGTCTTCGACGAGCAGGATGTTGCCTTTCCCGCGTGCCGGGGGTAATTCAGATGCTCGGGAACCGCTGACGCTCACCGGCTGCTCGACCAGCGGTAAATAGAGCTGGAATCTGGAGCCTTTGCCAGGAGCACTTTCCACCACGATATGTCCGCCACTTTGCCGGACGATGCCATAAACCATGGAGAGCCCAAGGCCAGTGCCTTTGCCCATTTCCTTGGTGGTGAAGAAGGGTTCGAACAGCCGCTCCTGGGTGGCGGAGTCCATGCCTGCGCCCGAATCAGCAACGGTTATGAGGACATACGAGCCAGTGGCCATGGGTGAAGGTAACCGATGTCCTGGCTTCACGATCGACCGTTCCGTGCGGATCAACAAAAGGCCACCATCCGGCATGGCATCTCTGGCATTCACGGCCAGATTGATCAGCACCTGCTCGAGCTGGTTGGGATCCACTTTGACGCGTGCGTCCCGACCGTTCAATTCAGTCCGAAGTTCAATGTCTTCCCGGATTAGCCGGCGCAACATGCCTTCCAGGTTTTTAACCAATGGGTCAATGGCCAGAACCTTAGGTTCGAGGACTTGCTTCCTACTGTAAGCCAGGAGTTGGCGGGTTAGTCCAGCCGCACGGCTGGCGGCCCCTTCAACAATTTCTAACTTCTCTCCTTCCGCAGAATTGCGGCCGAATTTATGCAGCAGGAGAGAAACGTGACCGCTGATGATCATCAGAAGATTGTTAAAGTCGTGTGCCACTCCTCCAGCCAGACGTCCGACGGCTTCTATCTTCTGGTTTTGGAACAGTTGCAGTTCCAACTGGCGCTGCGAAGTGATGTCTTCAAGAATGATTTCAACCCGGCTGGAGATATTCGCTTGTTCTGGAATCACGTGCCCCGAAACACGCAAAATAAGCTCTGCCGTATTACGCTTTTGGCAGGTGAACTCAGCGTGCTGAAAGGTCCCGCCGAGTGCCAGCAGGCTATTGAACCTGCTCAGGTCGGGCGGAGAGAATTGCAGCACCTCATGCAACGGCAAACCCAAACCAGAGATGTTCTCACTCAGGCTTAAGCCAGCGATCTGCCGGAACGCAGGGTTAACATCCAGCAGTTGGCAGTCTTTGTCCAGCGAAGCAATTCCGTAGGGAGAATTCTCAATCAGTGAGCGATAGCGCTGCTCCAGATGGGCCTCACTCTCGATTTGTCGTCGAATAACTCCCGTTTGGTGCAGCACGCGGCGTCGCAAGGACCGCACCCACAGCAATGCTCCCACAATTACCACCACCAGAAGTCCCAGCAACGACAGGGCACGACTCGCGGTCAACCAGGGAGGCCGGGCGAGCACCGCAATGTCTTGAGGGCTGCGAAGAATGATGCGGAACTCCGATACATTGCCATTCTCATCGGTCCGGACGGAGCAAATACCCGTGAGCCGCATCTTGGTTCCGGCAAGAAGACTTGGCCAGTGCGTTTGAATCCGCGCCTGATCAATCAACGCATGGAAAACCAAGTTACCGGACTCGGTGACCAGGATGTGGCCGCCTGCGTTATCTGGGCGATCCGCCTGAAGCACTCCCTCGATTTCCACCAACTGCGCATCGTAGTTTCCGAAGAGGGCTTCTTTCGGCGTTATGCGAAGTGGAGTAAGCGTCTGATGCTGGCCGGTCGGCCGAAAGCGAGCGCTGCGCAGGACCGGTGTATATTGTCCGAGCGCCGGAAACCCAACCGCTTCAACTTCTGTCCCAGGTTCCACAACGCCGCCATCTTCCGTCTGGACGTAGAGTCCCCCGGTCGTATCCTTTACGTATAGGCCCCGTCCCGGCAATTGCGCGGTGACAATGCCCTTCAGTTTTACCCGGTGGACATTGATCCCTTTGGCAGCGAATGTTGCCAGGCTGCCGATAGGACTGGTCGGCATGGAAAATGGATCAGAGAGTGCCGGGTCAACCACAACCAGATTACCCACGCCAGGTACAAACAGATGGACACTTACGAGTTGGTGCTGCCGGTTGAAAGCGGTCCCGCAGACTCCACGAAAGCGCACATTCGCGTCAATCAACTCCATGGGAAAGGGCGCATGGTAATCCGGAATACGTACCTTGATGACGCCCCCGGCCGTCGAGACATCGATAACCAGAACGCTGCCAGCGGCCTCCAGCGTGAACGACCGCACAATGCCCTCAATTTGCACCCATTGACTATCGTAGGCTCCCGTCGCTAGCTCCGAGAAGACAACGGCCTGCGGCCGAGGCATGGCCCGAGTGCCGAGCACGGTCCAGTGTACTTTTGTCACGATGGGAGTAAAACCCGCTCCTACTACACCCTCGAGATCGATTAATTGCCCTGGCTTTGGAGGATTCGCGGCCCCAGCTACATCCACCCAGATGCCGGCAGTGGAGTCTTGCACAAACAGATTTGGAGCAACAGAGTCGTAGTACGTCACGACGCCACGCAAGCGTACTGGGTATGCCTTTTCAACTTCTTGCGGAGAGAGCTGGCGAAGTTGTGCTGCGTGGGTGAGTATCGGAACCCGGCCGGTAACCGCCGGTTGATCAGCTAAGAGTAGCGGAGTGAATAGCGCGGAGACTCCGATCACCAAACACGCACGCCAGGCTGCGAAGCGAGCTATCGTCGGCAGACGCCGGTGGCGTGTTGGATTTGACAAATAAAGATCTCCTACCCGAGCAATGCGCTGGCGCTCCTGAATTGGGAAGGCATGTCATCCGAGACTATTTCAGCACTTAATTGCCGACAATGTACTAAAGTAACGAACGCAACCTTGAAGATTGGCGTCTTTTAACAATGGCACAAACCCATGCCGTTGAATCGAAAGCGGTTGATCGCATTGGCTCCGCGAGGGGTGAAAAACGATTTCCTTCCTGGTCCGTCTAAGGAAACAGCGCTTTCCGGAGGAGGAATCGAAAATGAAGAGACTACTTCTGCTATTTGTGCCGATTCTAGTGGTCCTAAGTGCCGGCGCCACGGGTGCGTCGGCACAGGGCGCCGCCCCTGCTGCCGACCAAACCGCCCCCAGTTACGACATGAAGGCGCAGGCATTGCAGGATCTTGAGATAGTCCAGAAAAAGATGGTGGCCCTGGCCAACGCGGTCCCCGTCGATAAATTCACATGGCGGCCGTCGCCGGATTCGCGGTCGTTTGCCGAGGTGTTCCTGCATGTAGCGGGCGAGCGGTATCAGATTCTTGGTCTCGGCGGCGCCGTGTCTCCGGCGGACTTCAACGGAAAGACCTACGAGAAATCAACCACCGACAGGGCGGAGATCGTCGCCCAATTAAATAAGACCTGGGATTTTGCCGAGAAGACCATCAACGGCATGAGCAATGCCGATTTCGCGAAGCTGCTACCGAAACTTGGGCCACAAGCGAATGCCGGCGATGTCGTGTACATCCTGGTTGCCGACGCCCACGAGCACCTCGGTCAACTGGTGGCTTATGCGCGCGTTAACGGCGTTGTTCCGCCGTGGACGACCGAGGCACAGAAGAAGGCGGCCGAGAAGAAGGCCCCATAGTCGCAGCACATGCCCCGAGGCGCGGGGACAGCAGCGAATTCCCGCGCCTCCCCACCCTCAGAAATTTCCGCTCTGTAGTTTTCCTTTACCCCTGCCTTATCCCACGGTCTGGGATGTTTTCCCCGTGAGAAGATAGAACTCGCGCCATGATTCAGCTCAACGCTGCCGGAAAACGCTACGGGCACAAGCTGCTGTTTGAAGCGGCAGACCTCCTGATCACGCCGCGCGACCGCGTCGGCCTGGTTGGAGCAAATGGGACGGGGAAATCCACGCTACTGAAGATTCTTGCCGGGGTCGAGACGCTCGACTACGGCAACGTGAGCGTGGCCAAGGGAATCAGCGCTGGATATTTGCCGCAGGATGGGCTGACGCTTTCCGGCAAAACGGTTTTCGCCGAGTGCATGTCGGTGTTCGCACGCCTCAGCAATATGGAGAAGGAGCTGGAACAGCTCACTGCCAGCATGGCGGAGTTGGATTCTGCGTCGGCGGAGTACGGGCAAGTCGCCGACCGCTATCACCGGATCGAGCACGAATTCCAAACTCACGACGGATATGCCATCGAAGCGCAGGTGGGGACGGTCCTGGCGGGGTTGGGATTTCGGACCGAGGACTGGCATCGCCTCACCGATGAATTTTCCGGGGGCTGGCAGATGCGGATCGCGCTGGCCAAGCTTCTGCTGCAAAAGCCCAATCTTCTTCTGCTCGACGAGCCGACCAACCACCTTGATCTTGAATCCCGCAACTGGCTGGAAGAATATCTGGCGAACTATCCCTATGCTTTCGTGCTGATTTCACACGACCGCTATTTTCTCGACGTCACCATCGGCCGGATCGTCGAAATTTGGAATAAGAAAATCTGGGTGTACAGCGGGAACTACGAAAAATATCTTTCGCAGAAACAACAGCGACAGGAGCAGATTGAGGCGGCGTATCGCAATCAGCGGGAGCGGATTGAGCAGCTCGAAATATTTATCAACCGATTCCGCTATCAGGCCACGAAGGCCAAGCAGGTGCAGAGCCGGATCAAAGAACTGGAGAAGATGGAACGCATCGAGCTGCCGGAGGAGGAAAAGACCATTCACTTTTCCTTTCCGCAACCGAAACCAAGCGGGCGGCTGGTTGCGGAGTTTTCCGATGTAGCGAAGGCTTACGGCGAGAAGAAAGTCTTCAGCGATGTGCGCTTCACCATCGAACGCGGCGATCGCATTGCGCTGGTGGGCGTGAATGGAGCGGGGAAATCTACGCTGATCAAGTTGCTGGCCGGGACCGAGCCGCTTACGCATGGCGAATACCGGCTTGGCCACAACGTGCAATCCGACTATTTCGCGCAGGACCAATATAAGGAGCTCGACCAGGATGCACGCATGATTGACGACATTGGCCGAGTTTCGCCTTCGTCGCGGGAAACCGATCTGCGCAATCTGCTGGGATGCTTTCTATTCTCAGGCGAAGAAGTTTTTAAACGCATAGGCGTGCTCTCCGGCGGCGAGCGCAATCGCTATGCGCTGCTACGAATGCTGCTGCATCCGGCAAATTTTCTTTTGCTCGACGAGCCGACGAACCATCTGGATATCCGCGCCAAGGATATCTTGCTGCACGCGCTGAGCACATACACGGGGACGGTGGTTTTCGTTTCGCACGACCGCTACTTCATCGACAAACTCGCGACGCGGGTGTTTGAAATTGGCGGCGGGCGGGTGGAGGTTTATCCGGGAAATTACGAGGACTTTATGTGGCGCAAGCAAGGGGGCGCCGAGAAGTTGCAGGAGCAAGTCGCGGTTTCCGCGCGATCACCGCAGCCTGGTAACGGAAGTCACGCTGCAGCGGCCCCCGTATCGGCCGACAAGACAAAGCGCTTGAATCCAATCAAGCGCAAGCAGATGGAAGAGCGCTCCCACGAATTGGAAGAGAAAATTTCTGTCCTGGAGGCTGCGATAACGGCCTGCGAGAACTCGCTACAGAACTTTGTCAGCGCGGAGGAAACTACTCGGCTAGCTCGGGAGCTTGAGCAGAATCGGGCAGACCTGAAAGAACGGATTGCTGAGTGGGAAGAGATCGGGCAGGAACTGAACGCGTCCTAAAAATTTAACCGCGCGGGAATCGGCCTCAACCCCGCGTACAACACCTTCCGTAACCTCAAGTTTTTCTCAATCCCGTGCCATAGTCACAGTTACCCAAATTTTCACCGCAAAAAGCGGTAACAAAAGGAAGGCTCCCGATGCTGCACTCGTCCGACAATGCTCCCAAGCCGCAATACACACCCTTAACCCCTAACCCGGCACCCGTTAAGACGATGACCGCCCCCATTGACCAGGCGACAATCGGACGCTCTGTCGTAATTAAGGGCGAAGTTTCCGGCAGCGAATCGCTTTACATTGACGGCCGGATCGAAGGCACGGTCAGCTTTGGCGACCATCGCGTAACCGTTGGACGCAACGGCGTGGTCATCGCGAATATTGCCGCGCGCGAAGTTGTGATCATGGGCAAGGTTACGGGCAACATTGAGTGCAGCGACCGCGTGGATATCCGCAGCGAAGGCTCACTCACCGGCGACATCGTCAGCCAGCGCATCAGCATTGAAGATGGCGCGATGCTGAAGGGCGCGGTGCAGGTGAAGTCGTCGGAGACTAAGGCGTTATCGGCGGCGGCTGGGAAATAAGTAGTTCCGATCGGGAGGGCACGAGTTTACTCGTGCCGCCAACGCTCGCCTTGACTGTCTACCGGCATGGCTTAAGCCATGCCCTCCCAGGTCACTTCTTTTCGGGCATCAGATCAAGAGCGGCCGAGTTCATGCAATAGCGCATGCCTGTGGGCCGCGGGCCATCGGGAAAGACGTGGCCCAAATGCGCGTCGCATTTGGCGCAACGGACTTCGGTCCGGCTCATGCCATAAGCGCGGTCCGTATGTTCTTCGACTGCGCTTTCCGCGACCGGTTTGTAAAAACTTGGCCAGCCGGTTCCGGAATCAAATTTCGTCTCTGAACTGAACAGCGGTTCGCCGCAGCACACGCAGGTGTATGTCCCCGGATCTTTCGTCTTGTGATATTTGCCGGTAAACGCAGGCTCGGTGCCGGCCTTGCGAGCCACTCTGTATTGATCAGGTGAGAGTTGCGCTTGCCACTCGGCGTCGGATTTCTTGATTTTGTCGGTCATGGGAAAGCAGCCCTTAGCAGTTAGCTCTTAGCCGTTAGCTTGTAGCTCAAACCTGACCAGGTTCAATCTAAGGCCAAGAACTAAAAGCTAACAGCTTTCTTATTATTGCAGAGCTTCTCCCTCCGCACAAAAGCTTGACTTCGCTTTATATTCGCCTACAATGGTCGCATGGCAATCACCAAACGTCAGCGCCAGGTTTATGACTTCATTTCTGACTTTGTTCAGCAGAACCAATACTCGCCGTCGTTCGAGGAAATTGGCGCCGGTCTGGGATTGAGTTCGCTGGCCACGGTGCACAAGCACATCACCAACCTTGAGAAAAAAGGCCTGCTCAATCGCGACTACAACCGCAGCCGCTCGATTGATCTGTTGCCGCCCAAAGGCCGACTGAAGCAGGCGATGGCCGTGAACAGCGGAATGGTGTTGCCGCTGCTGGGACGCATTGCCGCGGGCCAGCCGATTGAAGCCATCGAACGTCCGGAGACGATATCACTCGCCGATTTCGTCCGCTCGAAAGAAGTGTTCGTGCTCGAAGTGCGCGGCGACTCCATGCAGGACGAGCACATCCTTAACAACGACTACGTTCTGGTCGAAAAGACAAAGATTGCGCACAACGGAGACATTGTCGTCGCTCTGATCGAAGGCACCGACGCGACGCTCAAGCGCTTCTACCGCGAAGGCGACAAGATCCGCCTGCAACCTTCAAACGCGAAGATGAAGCCGATCATCATCCCTGCCGCGGACGTGGAGATTCAGGGGCGGGTGATTGGAGTGTTGCGGAAGTATTAGGTCTTAACCGTCAGCTGTCAGCTCTCGGCGTTACAGGCGCAGCATTTACAATTCACAGCATGGCCCCGCGAGTGACAGGCCTCGTCCCGATGGCCCATGTTGCCGATGTGCAGCGCGCGGTGAGCTTCTACGAACTATTCGGGCTCAAAATGCGGAACAACCTCAAGGCTGCAGACGGAGCTTGGCAGTGGGCGTATGTCGAATGCGAACTAGCCGAAATTATGTTTGCGCGCGCTTCCGGCCCGGTCGTGGCGAGCGATCAGGCGGTGCTTTTTTATCTCTACAGCCCGGACCTGGTCGCATTGCGGGAACATTTGCTGGCCAAGGGAGTGGAGGTCTCTGGAATTACCTATCCCAATTACATGCCCAAGGGTGAGATCCGCGTAGAAGACCCCGACGGTTACGTTTTGCTGATTGGGCAGGCGGGGTGAGCAAAATGACTCCGGAGGGTAAAAAAATCATCCGTTGCTCCTGGGCGACGAACGATCTCAACATTCCTTACCATGATCGCGAATGGGGCGTCCCGCAGCACGACGACCGGGTGCTGTTCGAATTTCTGGTGCTTGAGGGCGCACAGGCCGGGCTTAGCTGGGATACCATTCTCAGGAAGCGCGAGAACTATCGTGCGGCTTTAGATAACTTCGACGTCAAGAAGATTTCCCGCTACACGAAGCGCAAGCTGGACTCGCTGATGCGCGACGAAGGCATCATCCGCAACCGCTTGAAGATTTTGTCCACGGTGAAAAACGCGAAGGCGTTTCTGCAAGTACAAGCTGAGTTCGGATCGTTCGACCGCTACGTCTGGCAATTTGTCGGAGGCAAGCCGCTCGTGAACGCGCGTAAGAGCCTGAGCGGCCTCCCCAGCAGCACAGCCGAATCGGACGCGCTGAGCAAAGACTTGAAGAAGCGCGGATTCACCTTCGTCGGCTCAACCATTTGCTACGCCTTCATGCAAGCCGTGGGGATGGTGAACGATCACGCGGTCACGTGCTTTAGGTACGGAGAGGTTTAGATCGTTCCGACTCTCTGTCATCCTGAGCGAAGTGGGCATCCGCGAAGCGGACGCTCACGCAGTCGAAGGACCCCTAGTTCCTCTGAGGGTCAGGAGCGTCTCAGGGAATTTTCCCCGCGCACCCTCGTGGAAATGCATTTCCGCATTGACCCTAGTGCAGGCGGGCGCGGGGTCCTTCGACTCCATAGCTGCTTCGCGAAGCGAAGCAGCTACTCCGCTCAGGATGACAGAGTTGGGTGGAGTTGCGGGTATAATCCGAGCATCAAAAATAAGAGGGATTGCCATGGCAATGTTAATGACAAAGAAGCTTCCACATTCTGTCGGCTATCTGACGTGCATTTTATTGCTGATTTGTGGCTTTGGTACCTTAGCGAGCGCGCAATCGGTCAGCTATCACCTGCTGAAAACTGTCCCTTTGGGAGCGGCACCAGGCGGAGGCGAATATTTTGACTATGTCATGGCGGATTTGGACGCCCGCCGCGTTTACGTTTCACACGGCACAGAAGTCAAAGTCGTTGACGCTGATACCGGCGCCGTTGTCGGCGCAATTACCGGCTTAAAAAAATGTCATGGAATCGCAGTTGCCAGCGGAAAGGGATTCATCACCGACGGCGACGAAGGGAAAGTTTTCGTCTTTGACACGAAGACCCTGAAAATTACCGGCGAAATCAAAACCGCTGACGACTCGGATTCGATCATTTACGATCCGGCTTCAAAACACATTTTTGCCTTCAACGGCGACTCGCATAGTGCTTCCGTGATTGATCCCGTGAGCGCAACCGTGGTGAAGACAGTCGACATGGGAGGCGGCCCGGAATTTGCCGTCGCCGACGGCAAGGGAACGGTCTTTAACAACATTGAAGACAAGAACGAAATCGCAGCGATCGACTCCCAAGCGCTGACCATCAAGGCCCGCTGGCCAGTAGCGCCGGCAGGAGGCCCTACCGCGCTGGCCATGGACCGCGAACATCGCCGCCTGTTCTCAGCCGGGCGGAAGCCGCAGATGGTGGTGATGATGGACGCGGACACTGGAAAAGTTCTGCAATCTCTTCCCATCAGCGCCGGAGTGGATGCTGCCGCTTTTGAGGTCGAAACTGGCCTGTTGTTCGTTTCCACCCGCGAAGGAATGGTGCACATCTTCCACGAAGACTCACCCGACAAACTCACCGAGGTACAGACCCTCAAGACCGAGTACGCCGCGAAGACGATGGCACTCGATACCAAAACGCACAATTTGTATCTGAGCACAGCGGAATTTGGCGAACCGGGTGCCAACGGCCATAGAAGCCCCAAGCCGGGAACGTTCCATCTGCTGATTTACACTCGCTGAGCGAGCTAATCCTCCACTCTCCTTCAAACTGTCGTCCTGAGTGAAGTTGGCGTTCGCGAAAGCGGACGCCAACGCAGTCGAAGGACCTCGTGTTCGCTTGGGACTGGCAAAGGCACTTCAGGGAATTCTGGCGGAACCGCCAGCAGCATCGTAAGAATGCCTTTCCGCGTCTATTTCAGCGCAAGCAAGCGCGGGGTCCTTCGACTCCGTAGCTGCTTCGCTTCGCGAAGCAGCCACTCCGCTCAGGATGACAGACCCTATCCTGGCGGTCGTCCAAACGCGCCAGTCACCATAAAGAAGGATATCCAAGGGAGCGCTGTCGCATCGTTCAAAAAGTGGGCCACAATTGCGGGGACCAAGCTGCGCCGCCCTAAGAGGTAGGCCACGCCCCACATCATGCCGAGGAATGCAGTGGGTACGGCGATTCCTAGCCACGGGAGAAAACCCTGGTTCAGATAACCTGCGTGGGAGAGACCGAACGCAGCGCCGGGAATAAGGACTTGCGCTACCTTCCCGTAGCCGGCATTGGCGAATTCTGTCATGAGGAAGGCGCGGAATAATACTTCTTCGCAAAAGCCCGCCGTGACGCCCATCATCAGGGCCGCTGCCAGGTGAAATCCCTGCGGGAAGAAAGCGGCTGAGATAGGTAAACCCATCCGCGGAAGGAAGCGCAAGTTGCCGCTGATTGAAAGGGCGCCAAAGGCCAACGCGAATACCCACGCCTTCCAGTTGCCCACGCGCCAAACACCGATGTCCTTAAGAGAAAGTTGGCGCCGCCCCAAAACCAACACCACTCCGAGCACAAACAGCCACTCGGCAATCGCTGGCCCAGTGATCCACCACAAAAAGCGTTCTCCGGGAGAACCGAGGGTGGCGGCAGGAATGGATAGCTTGATGAGTTTTGAAGCAACCCATATGGCCGCCGGAAGACCGAGGCCTAAGATCACAAACTCAGTCCAGAGCCGAACCGGGGAATGGTTGACTGCGCGGTCATCTAAGGTGGACGAGTCGTTCATCGGGAAAAGACGGCCCAGCGAGCATTATGTTAGCAATCCCCAGCCTTCGGAAAACCGCGAAGGGTGGGGCAGCCTCCGGGACAGTCGTGGAGGAACCGTGCTGCTGATTCTCGCCGATTCGGTCTTCGCATACAATGACTCATCCAGAAATGCCAAATAAAAAACCAAAACTGACAGTGCCCGCCCTCAAAGGAGAAACCAAGCGCTTTCTTGATGCATTCGGTAAGGAGCATCCCGAACTCTTCGGAATCACTGACGGGAAGGCTGTCGGTACGTATGTGGAGGAGAAGTTCAATCTTTACCTTCGCGGGAGATATGAATACCAGGCCGGGAACGCGGCAAGCGGAATTGACTTCCCGGAACTCGGTGTTGACGTCAAAGCAACGTCAATTCGTCAGCCTCAATCTTCCTGCCCATTCAGGTCGGCGGAGCAAAAGGTTTACGGTCTTGGTTACAACCTGCTTGTTTTTGTTTATGAGAAAACGGATGACACGCCTAGGAAGGTGGCTGTCCTCGATTTTAAGCATGTCGTCTTTGTGCATTCTGAGAAGACTGCCGATTTTCAGACCACAAAGGGCATCCTCGATATCCTTGATCGCGAAGGAAACAATGATGATTTAATTGCGTTCCTAGAAGAACGAGACCTACCGCTCGATGAAATTGGACGCGTTCAACTGGCGGAGAAGATTATGCACGAAAGGCCTAAACAAGGATATTTGACCGTCTCCAACGCACTACAATGGAGATTGCAGTACGGACGCGTGATCACTTTGGCCTCAAAAGCGGAAACCGAAGGAGTGGAGAATTTGCTTGCGTGAGTTTGGCGATTTCCAAACACCACCGGAGTTAGTAAGCAGCGTTCTCCGTGCGGTTTATCGCGGCAAAGATCCCTGGGCCCGCGCTTTGGAGCCAACCTGTGGAGTCGGAAATTTTGTTGTCGGATTGCGGTCCGTCGCAACTCCGCCGCGCGAGATACAAGCTATTGAGTTGCAGCCCGCCTACGCCGCCCGAACCCAGATAAGCTGCGACGGTCAGATCAAAATTCACAACGCCGACATCTTTCGGATGAACCTAGCGGAGTTGCCGTGGCGGGAAGCTGGTCCGCTCCTGATCGTGGGCAACCCTCCTTGGGTTACGAACTCCGAACTCGGAGGTCTAGAAAGCGGCAATCTCCCCCAAAAATCCAACTTCAAAGGCTACTCGGGCTTCGGCGCAAAGACTGGTGATTCGAACTTCGACATCGCCGAATACATCTGGATAAAGCTCATCAAGGAACTCGCGTGGGCACGTCCAACGATCGCACTGCTTTGTAAGACTGCGGTGGCGCGGAATGTCCTAGCATATTCTCAAGCCTCTGGGCTACCGCTCTCGTCACCCGAAATCTATCTCATCGACGCCAAGAAGTGGTTTGACGCAGCCGTAGACGCGTGCCTGTTCAAGGTGGAGGTTGGCGCACCAGAACGAAGCTACGCAGCAAATCTCTACTCAGACCTAGATTCACAGGAACCTCAAAGCGTCTTAGGAATTGCAAATGGTGCTATGGTTTCAAATTGCGAGGTATATGAACGATTCAGCTTCCTGGATGGCGAGAGCCCGGTTGAATGGAGACAGGGTCTAAAGCATGACGCAAGTTCCGTGATGGAACTCTCCGAGGATGAAAATGGTGTTCTCAGGAACCGCATCGGCGAGGCGGTCTACGTTGAAGATGAACGCATATATCCTTTGCTGAAAAGTTCGGATTTGAACGGGGGCGACAACCCACCTGCGAGGTTTCGGACGCTGATGACCCAAAGGGAGCTTGGCGAAGACACTACTCAACTTCGGGACAAGTCCCCAAACCTATGGATGTACCTCTCTGGTCATAAGGACCTATTTGATGCCCGCAAGTCATCCATCTACACTGGCCGACCACCGTTCTCCATTTTCGGAATAGGCGAGTATTCGTTTTCGCTATACAAGGTAGCGGTGGCAGGTATGTATAAAACGGTGAGGTTTAGGGTTTTAGGGCCTCAGATGGGAAAGCCTGTCATGCTAGACGACACCTGTTATTTTGTGCCCTGTGAGTCGGCCGAACAGGCGGCCGTAATCTCAGCTCTGCTTAATACCGAGACTTGCTTATCGTTTTTCAATTCGCTTATTTTTTTGGACTCTAAGCGGCCCGTCACAAAGAAGGTCCTGCAACGGCTAGACCTCTCCGCCCTGTTAAGTTACGTTGATCGAGACTCTCTGCTTGCTGCGACTAACGAAAATCTGGCTAGATTGGGTTGTCCACCGCTGCCGTCGGCGCACTTGGGTAACTTTGCTTGGCCGGGCGAAGAAGAGGCCCAAGTCTCGATGTTCCCAGAGGTAGTCGCCTAGGAATCCTCCGCATCCCACCCCTCCCCCGCCGCATCTAAACCTTGACAGCATCTCACTCACATATCATAATGATTGAGTACGCACCAAGTAGTGCGATGATTACAAAGCACTTATATTGAAACAACGCCTCCTGGAGGCGTCTTACAAGGAGCAGATTTATGGCCAAGATTATCGGAATTGACCTCGGGACGACCAACTCCTGCGTCGCGGTTATGGAGGGCGGGGAGCCTAAAGTCATTGCTAACGAAGAGGGTGGACGGACCACTCCGTCGGTTGTCGCCTTTACGAAAAATGGAGAACGGCTGGTGGGGCAGGTTGCCAAGCGGCAGGCCATCACCAACCCGGAAAACACGATTTATTCGATCAAGCGCTTTATGGGACGGCGCTTCGACGAAGTGAACGAAGAAATGAAGATGGTCCCATACAAGGTCGTGAAGTCGGGCGACAACGTCGCCATTGTGGCGCAGGGGAAGGAATATACCCCGCCGCAGATTTCGGGGATGATTTTGGGGAAGCTGAAGAAGGCGGCGGAAGACTATCTCGGCGAGAAGGTGACCGAGGCGGTCATCACGGTGCCGGCGTACTTCAACGACGCGCAGCGCCAGGCGACCAAAGACGCCGGGCAGATTGCCGGGCTCGACGTGAAGCGAATCATCAACGAGCCGACGGCGGCGGCGCTGGCTTATGGCCTCGACAAGAGTAAGGACGAGACGATTGCGGTGTACGACTTCGGCGGCGGAACGTTCGATATCTCGATTCTCGAAGTCGGCGAAGGCGTGATCGAAGTCAAAGCCACCAACGGCGACACTCACCTCGGCGGCGACAACATTGATCAGCGGCTGGTGGACTGGCTCATCGACGAATTCAAGAAAGACGAAGGCCTCGACCTGCGCGGCAAGGGCAACGAGATGGCCCTGCAGCGTCTGCGTGACGCGGCGGAGCGGGCGAAGATTGAGCTTTCGACGACGATGGAGACGGAGATCAATCTGCCGTTCATCACCGCCGACGCCAGCGGGCCGAAGCATCTGGTGAAGAAGCTAACGCGGGCGAAGCTCGAAGGGATGATTGAAGACATCATTCAGCGCTCGGTTGGTCCGTGCAAGCAGTGCATGAAAGATGCCGGCGTGGACGCCAGCAAGATCAACGAAGTGGTGCTGGTTGGCGGACAGACGCGCATGCCTCGCATTCAGGCGCTGGTGAAGGAACTGTTCGGCAAAGAAGGCCACAAGGGCGTGAACCCGGACGAAGTGGTCGCGATCGGCGCGGCGATTCAGGGCGGCGTGCTGGGCGGCGAAGTGAAAGATTTGTTGCTGCTCGACGTGACTCCGCTGACGCTGGCGATCGAAACGCTGGGTGGCGTGGCGACGGGGATGATCCCGCGCAACACCACGATTCCGACGCGCAAGACGGAAACGTTTTCGACCGCGGCCGACAGCCAGACGTCGGTTGAGGTGCATGTACTGCAAGGGGAGCGTCCGATGGCAGCGCAGAACCGGACGCTGGGCAAATTCCATTTGACCGGAATTCCACCGGCGCCGCGCGGCGTGCCGCAGATCGAAGTCACGTTCGACATTGACGCGAACGGGATCCTGAACGTGACCGCGAAAGATACGGCCACGCAGAAAGACCAGAAGATCACGATCACGTCGTCTTCCGGCTTGTCGAAGGATGAAGTCGAGCGCATGGCGAAAGAAGCCGACGCGCATTCGGCCGAAGACAAGGCGCAGCGTGAAGTCATCGACTCGAAAAACCAACTCGACTCGATGGTCTATAGCGTTGAGAAGATGCTGAAGGAGCAGGGCGACAAGATTTCCGGCTCCGACCGCGGCGACGTGGAAAACGCGATTGCCGACGCCAAGAAGGCGCTGGAGTCGAACGACAAACCGCAGATGGACAAGGCGCGCGAGACGCTGACTCAGGCCTCGCACAAGCTGGCTGAGCAGATGTACAAAGCGGCTCAGCCTCCGGCGGGCGGCGCTCCGGGCGCGGGCGCGGGACCGGCAAACAGCGCGGCCGGCGGCAACGGCAAGGCCAAAGACGAAGGCGTCATTGACGCCGAGTATGAGGAAGTAGAGGACAAGAAGTAAGCCGGTAGCTGCTAGCTTCTAGTTAAAAAAGGGGCGCGAAAGCGCCCCTTGATTTCAGTATGCGGCGCGAGACTCGCGCCGGAGGGACGCAAGGTTGTATCAGGGCACGGCTTTAGCCGTGCCGAGAAAGTGCACGAGAAATTAGCGAGGGCCTTCAGGCCCAGTAAAGGGGTAAATAAGTTGCAATTTCAGATCAAAGGGCAGGATTTTTTTCTGGCATTCGTGGAGCAGGAGAAGCGGTGGTACGTCTTCTCGCCCACGTCGCAGGGAATCAACCGCATCCCGGTATACGTGGACGCGGAGAAGTACGAGCTTCCGGGAATTTTGGGAACCGAAACACATCTGTCATCATAGTCGGTGGCTGAGTGCCGAATGCTGAGTGCTGACTGCTAACCGATGGCAAACACCGCCAAAAAAGATTATTACGAACTCCTCGGCGTAAAGAAGTCCGCGTCGGCGGAGGAGATTCGCAAGGCATTCCGCAAACTTGCGCGCAAATATCACCCGGACGTCAATCCCGGGGATAAAGTCGCCGAAGAGCGATTCAAGGCCATGTCCGAGGCCAATGACGTTCTCAGCGATCCCAAGAAGCGCAAAATTTACGATCAGGTCGGCTACTACTCCGACAACATTGATCCTGCCACCGCCGAAGCTTATGCGCGCGCAGGTCAGTCCGGAAGTAGCGGCGGGGGTGGCGGCGGATTTCCGGGCGCGCAGCCGGGAACTGCCGGCCAGGGAGTTCCCTTCGACTTCGGCGGATTCGATTTCTCTGACATGTTCGAAGGCGGGCGCGGAGGTCAGCGCAGTACCGGCGCAGGCGGAAGCTCGGGTGGATTTCGCGACATTTTTTCCGGCATGTTTGGCGGACGCGGCGGCGTGGCGCAACAAGAAGGTCCGGAGCCGGGTTCGGACCTGGAATATCAAGTCAACGTTCCCTTCTGGACGGCGATTCGCGGCGGGGTGATGAAGCTGAACATCACGCGGCAGGACGCTTGCCCGAGTTGCCACGGCAACGGGTACACCGAGGCGCCGGGTGTGTGTCCGCAATGCAAAGGCAAAGGGACGATCGAGCAGACCGGCGGGCGGATGAAGTTTAATGCGCCGTGTCCGCGCTGCAGCGGGACGGGCAAGAACATTTCTCCGTGCGCCGCGTGCCATGGAGAAGGCGTGGTCAGCCGCACTGAGCCTCTGGAAGTGCGGATTAAAGCGGGCACGCGCGATGGGCAGCGGATTCGTATCCCCGGCAAAGGGAATGCGGGCGAGCACGGCGGGGCGGCGGGCGATCTTTATGTGATCATCCGCGCCGGAGAGCATCCGGTATTTCGCCGCGACGGCGATGACATTCAGATCACGGTCCCAGTCACCGCGACCGAAGCCGCGTTGGGCGCGAAGATCGAAGTCCCAACGATTGATGGGCGGGCGCTGCTGAAGGTTCCTCCGGGGACGCAGTCAGGGCAGAAGCTGCGCCTGCGGGAAAAGGGCGTGCCTTCGGCAACCAGGGAAGGCGCGCGCGGGGATGAGATTGTGGAAGTGAAGCTCACTGTTCCAATGCCGCGGGATGAGAAAACGAAAGAGCTGCTGCGTGAGCTGGCGAAGTTGAATCCGGAAGATCCGCGGGCGGAATTGTTTAAGAACGTCTAGCTGCGAACAGTCTTTCCAGTTACCTCGTACCATCCCTCCTTCACAAAATTTTTCAAAATATTCCTTGCATCCGGCGAAATTTGCCGTAATCTCAACACTGCGAACTAACTTCAGCGGAATTTCCGGAATCCAACCTCCGGAAGCCCCGAAGCGCCCAGTCCGCGCGGAGTAGCTGAGAGTGAGTCGCTTGAGGGGGGACGACATAGAAATTGGCAACAGCTAGCCGCGTTCGTCAAGAATTTCCCGCCGCAGTTCCCGCCCAGAGCACATCTCCCAAGCGAAAGAAATCCGTCCGCCTCACCTTGTGGCCGTTGGTTGCCGCCACCTTCTTTATGGTTTCGGGCGGCACGTACGGCATTGAGGACATCGTGCACGGCGCCGGGTATGGGCGCGCCATCATTTTCTTGCTGCTCACGCCCGTCCTGTGGAGCCTGCCGACGGCGTTCATGATTGGCGAGCTTTCGAGCGCGCTGCCCTTTGAAGGCGGCTACTACGCCTGGGTGCGCCGCGCCATGGGCAACTTCTGGGGATTTCAGGAAGCCTGGCTCTCGCTGGTAGCGTCGATCTTCGACATGGCGATCTATCCGACGCTGTTTGTCCTTTACTTGACGCGGCTGTTTCCCTGGTTCGCGGTGAATCATCGCGGAGTGATGGTTAGCCTCGCGGTGGTCATCGCCTGCGCGGTGCTGAATATCGCCGGCGTTAAAGTGGTCTCGACGACCTCACTGTGGCTGTTCTTCGCGCTCTCGGCACCGTTCGCGCTTGTGGTACTGCTTTCGCCGCTGAAGTATGGCGCGCTGTTTCACGCCGTGACGACTCCGACGACTTCCAAAGTTGATTTGATTGGCGGGCTGCTCATCTGCATGTGGAATTACATGGGCTGGGACAACGCTTCGACCATCGCGACCGAAGTCGAGCGCCCGCAGCGGACGTATCCGCGGGCGATGCTGGTAGCGGTTTGCATTGTGGCGCTGAGCTACATCGTGCCGGTGGCTGCGGTGTGGATGACGCGGCTTCCTGCAGGTGCATGGGAGACAGGATCGTGGGCTGATATCGCTGGATTACTCGGTGGACCGGCGCTGCGCATCGCCTTGGTCGTCGGAGGAATGTTCAGCGCCTTCGGCATGTTCAACGCGCTGGTCATGAGCTACTCGCGCCTGCCGCTGGCGATGGCGCAGGACGGAATGCTGCCCAGCTTTTTCGGCAAGATGAACCGGCGCCGCGCACCCTGGGTGGCGATCATCGCTCTGGCGCTCGGCTGGGCGTGCTGCCTGAACCTGGGCTTCGAGCGGCTGGTCACCATCGACATCCTTATATACGGCTTGAGCCTGACGCTCGAGTTCGTCGCGCTGATCGCGCTGCGAATCCGCGAGCCTGAACTAGCGCGTCCATTCCGAGTTCCCGGCGGAATGTTTGGGGCATGCGCAATCGGCGTCGCTCCCGCGCTGCTGCTGGGATTTGCTCTGGTTCGCAGCGAGAGCGAGTCGGTCTGGGGGATCAGTTCGTTTGCACTGGGTGCTGCGGTGGTCGCGGCGGGCGTGATCGCGTACGCGCTGAACCACTTGCTCAAACCTGCGGGGTGGGCGAAGGAAGCGACTGAGCCGGCGGCGTAGAATTTCTTTCCGCGGATTTACTACCGTATCTGCCCCGTCCCAATCACCTGATACTTCGACGACGTAAGCTCCGCCAGCGCGAACGGCCCGCGGCAGTGCAGCTTCTGCGTACTGATTCCCATCTCCGCGCCGAAGCCGAATTCGCCACCGTCGGTGAAGCGGGTTGAGGCATTCCAGTACACCGCCGCCGAATCCACCAGCCGCAAAAATGTCTGGGCGTTGGCTTCGTTTGCGGTGACGATGGTTTCCGAATGCTTCGTCGAATACCGATTGATGTGTTCGATCGCCTCATCCACACCGGAAACAACGCCCACCGCCATGCACAGCCGAAGATATTCCTCGCCCCAGTCCTTTTCGATTGCAGGCGTGACTTCCGGAGCAAGGCGGCAGGTTGCGGCGTCGCCTCGTACTTCGACGCCAGCCTTAATCAGTTCGCGCACTATTTGCGGGATGAACTTCGCCGCGATCGACGAGTGCACCAATAGTTTCTCGGCTGCATTACAAACCGAAGGCCGCTGGGTTTTCGCATTGATCACGATCCGGCTCGCCATTTCGAGGTCGGCGGATTCGTCCACGAAAATGTGGCAATTGCCAGCGCCGGTCTCGATGACCGGGACGATGGCATTCTCCATCACATGCGTAATGAGGCCGGGGCCGCCGCGAGGGATGACGACATCGACCAAACCGCGTGCGGTGATGAGTTCCTGCACGGTTTCGCGGGTACTGGAATCCAGTAGTTCAATCGCGCCCGCAGGCACGCCGGGAACGGCCGCGAGAATTTCCGCCAGCGCCTGATTACTGTGCGCGGCTTCTTTACCGCCGCGCAGCACGACCGCGTTGCCGGTTTTGAAGCAGAGCACGGCGGCGTCCACGGTGACGTTAGGGCGCGACTCGTACACGATGCCGATGACGCCCAACGGCACCCGAACTTTGCGAATGAGAAGCCCGTTGGGGCGAGTCCACTCGGCAAGGACTTCATTCACGGGATCAGAAAGCGCGGCAACGGCGCGCACCGCGTCTGCCGTTTCCCTGACGCGCCCGGGATTCAGCAGCAGCCGATCGAGCATTGCCCCGGCCAGCTTTGATTCGGCGATATCCTGCTCGTTGGCTCGTAGAATTTCTCCCGCGTGCGCTTCGATAGCGTCAGCCATCAGAAGCAGCAAACGGTTTTTCTCCTCCGTCGAAAACTGCGCAAGCAGCCCGGATGCCGAGCGGGCGCGGTCCAGCTTCTCGCGAGTCGAAGACCCGATTGCAGCGACGGTGGCCATCTTAAGACCTCTTTGCTTTCGCTTTCGGCGGAAAATAAGTTCCAATTTTACGCTCGATCGCCTTCGCAACCGCATCAGGATCGCGTCCGTTCACAATGGCAACGCTGACTCCGGCATCACTGGCCATTTTGGCGGCGCGCAGCTTCGAGCGCATCCCTCCGCGGCCGAGTTTGCCGTGGCCGTTGCATAGAGCTTCCATGCTCGGAGTAAGCTTGCGAATCGTGCGTATCATCCGCGGACTCTTTCCATTCGGAACATAAAAACCGTCCACGTCAGTGAGCAGCAGGAGCCAGTCGGCCTCGACCGCAGCCGCCAGCAGCGCGCTCAATTCGTCGTTATCTCCGAATGCGCCTTCCAACTCGCGGACCGAAACGCTGTCATTCTCATTGACAATGGGGACGACACCCAGGCGCAGCAATTGATCGAGCGTGTTCTGCAAGTTCTTGTAGCGCGCAGCGGTGGTGAAGTCGTCGCTTGAGAGCAGCAACTGGGCGACGATCTTTTTCCCGAAAAAAACCTGCTCGTAGGTGTGCATCAACGCGCTCTGGCCGACGGCGGCGCAGGCCTGCATCAGCCGGACTTTCATTGGCCGCTCTTTGAGGCCAAGATTTACCATTCCCGACGCAATCGCACCCGAGCTGACGATCAAAAACTCGTGATGCGGCAAGTCGAACTGGTCCACTAGCGACCGCAGTTGCCGAGTGTCGATCCGGCCGCCGGGGGCGATCAGGCTGGTTCCGACTTTGATGACCAAGCGCATAAGTTAATCTAGATACTGTAACAAGTCTGCGCCGCTTTCGGCCATGCGGACTTCGGGGGAGGACAACCGCGAACCATGCTGAAATTTGACCCCAAGGAACGCTTCTCCAGCCGCGCAGAAAACTACGCCCGCTTTCGGCCGGGCTATCCAGTGGAAGTTATCAAGGTTCTAAAGAAAGAATGCACCCTGACGCCAAACTCCGTCGTCGCCGACATCGCTTCCGGTACCGGCATTTTCACGCGGCGGCTGCTGGAGCACGGAAACCGAGTGTTTGGAGTCGAGCCGAATCCAGAGATGCGTCGCGCCGGCGAGGAATATCTGGCGAACTATTCGAACTTCACCAGCGTGGCGGCCACGGCGGAAAACACCGGGCTTCCCGAGCACTCGATTGATCTGGTTACAGCAGCTCAGGCGGCGCATTGGTTCGATCGCGAGAAGGCGCTGCGCGAGTTTCAGCGAATCTTGAAGCCGTCGGGCTATTTGGCGCTGCTCTGGAACGATCGCCGATTGGAAGCAACCGCGTTCGATCAGGCCTATGAGCAAATGCTGCTGCAATACGGCACCGACTACGCGGACGTGAAACGCCTCGACGCGGAAGCCGGGCGGTTTTTTGGATCATTCAAGTGCGAGCTGCGGGTGCTGCCGAATTTCCAGGACTTCGATTACGAGGCGCTCGAAGGCCGCTTGCTTTCTTCTTCCTATGCGCCGCAGCCGGGGCATCCATCTCACGGGCCTATGCTTTCGGAACTGCACAGAATTTTCCAAGCGTATCAGTCCGGCGGGAGAATTCGCATGGAGTACGATACTAAGCTCTACTTCGGACAACTTGTGAACTGAATTACGCGGAGAGCTCGGCGATGGCGTCAGATGCAGGCGAGAAAAAATCTTTTCATATGGATCCCGATGAGTTCCGGGAACACGGGTACGCAGTGGTCGACTGGATTGCCGACTACTACAAACGAATCGAGTCGTTCCCCGTTCTCTCGCAGGTAAAGTCGAGAGAGATTCGTTCTTCGCTGCCGGCCTCCGCTCCTCAGCACGGCGAAGCCTTTGAAACAATTCTCAACGACGTGGAAAGACTTATCCTCCCCGGGATCACGCACTGGCAATCGCCGAACTTTTTCGCATATTTTCCCAGCAACGCATCCGGGCCCTCAATTCTAGGCGATTTGCTTTCCTCCGGTCTGGGTGTGCAAGGAATGCTATGGGCAACCAGTCCAGCGTGCACGGAACTGGAGACGCTGGTGCTGGATTGGCTGGTCCCCGCGCTGGGGCTGCCGGAGAAGTTTCTTTCCACCAAAACCGGCGGCGGCGTAATTCAGGACACGGCTTCCAGCGCGATTCTGTGCGCGCTGCTGGCGGCGCGCGAACGCGCCACCAATTTTCAATCCAACCAGGCGGGGTTTCCGGGCAAACTTTGCGCCTATACCTCGACGCAAGCGCATTCGGCCACGGAAAAAGCAATGGGGATTGCCGGTGTTGGCCGCGACAATCTGAGGCTGATTCCCACCGACGCAAATTTTGCGATGGATGCCGATGCACTCGCTCGCGCCATGCAGAATGACCGCAACGCCGGCCTGACGCCGTTTTTCGTTTGCGCTACGGTCGGCACGACTTCCTCTAACGCAATCGATCCGGTGCCGAAGATCGGGCCCATCTGCCAGAAATTCGGCGCCTGGTTGCACGTGGATTCGGCCATGTCGGGCACTGCGGCGCTGTGCCCGGAGTTTCGCTACATTCACGATGGAATCGAGCACGCCGACAGTTATTGCTTCAATCCTCACAAATGGATGTTCACGAATTTCGATTGCGATTGCTTCTATGTGGCCGATCACGAGGCGCTGATTCGGACCATGAGCATCCTGCCCGAATATTTGCGGAACCAGGATACTGCGTCGGGGGCGGTGATTGATTACCGCGACTGGCAGGTTCCGCTGGGACGGCGTTTTCGGTCGCTCAAACTCTGGTTCGTCTTGCGGCACTACGGAATTGAAGGCTTGCAGTTTCATGTGCGCGAACACGTCCGGCTGGCGCAGCAGTTTGCCGGATGGGTGCGCGAGGATGATCGGTTCGAGTTGGCGGCACCCGCCCCGCTGAATTTGATTTGCTTCCGCCTGAAAAGCGGCGAGCAGCCCAACCAGCGGCTCATGGACGCACTCAATCGCAGTGGCGATCTTTACTTGACCCACACCCGGCTCAACGACCGGATGGTTTTGCGGCTTTGCGTCGGGCAGACGAATACGACCGAGCGCCACGTGCGAAACGCCTGGCGGCGAATTCAAGAAGAAGCCGGGAAATTGGGGTAAGGCAGAGCGAAAACGTTGTTCTCATTCCCATCTGTATCGTTTTAGTTTAAATTAGTGCGCGGTCATGGATTTCGGATTGGACTTGCGTTCCGATCCCGGAGGACCTCCCCGTGAAAACAATTCTGGCAGTTGTCATCCTTACTATTCTCTCCACGTTGAGTTTCGCGCAGGATTCGTCCGTGAAGCCGGTGCAGCCGGCGGCCCAACCCGCGGCTGATCTGGCCAATGCCCCCTTCCGCAATCCGGCGTTGCCGCTTGAGGATCGTGTCAATGACTTAGTCTCGCGCATGACGCTGGAAGAAAAGGTTTCGCAGATGGTGCACACCGCCGCCGCCATTCCGCGGCTGGGGATTCCGCAATACAACTGGTGGAGTGAAGGACTGCATGGCGCCGCGCGCGAGGGATACGCGACGGTGTTTCCGCAAGCGATTGGACTTGCAGCAACGTTTGATCCTGACCTGCTGAGAAAAGATGCCGACGCCACCGCCAGCGAATTTCGGGCCAAGTATGAAGAGCGCGTCCAGCACCTGGGATACAGCGATTGGTTCCACGGCTTGACCGTGTGGTCGCCGAACATCAATATTTTTCGCGATCCGCGCTGGGGACGCGGCCAGGAAACTTACGGCGAAGATCCGTTTCTTACTGCGAAGATGGGCGTCGCCTACGTCACCGGACTGCAAGGCGATGATCCGAAATACTTGAAAGCTCTTTCCACGCCAAAGCATTTCGCCGTACACAGCGGACCTGAACCCACGCGGCACACCGTGGATGTAACGGTTTCGGCGCACGACTTGGAAGACACCTACCTGCCTGCATTCCGCGCGACCATCGGCGCGGGAGCAGGTTCCACAATGTGCGCCTACAACTCAGTGGACGGCAAACCGGCCTGCGCACAGCCGTTGCTGTTGCAAGAACATTTGCGCGACGCGTGGCACTTTCAGGGATACGTGGTTTCCGATTGCGGCGCCGCCAGTGATATTCAAACTGGACACCACTACGCGAAGACCATGGAAGAAGGCGTCGCTGCCGGAGTGAAGGCTGGCATGGATATTATTTGCGGCATCCCGATGCCTGCGGTCACGGTGGAACGCGACGCGCTGCTTACGGCCGTGCGACAGGGCCTGCTCTCAGAGAAAGACATTGACCAGTCGGTGAAACGCCTGTTCACGGCGCGCATGAAGCTCGGCATGTTCGATCCGCCGAACGCAGTGCCCTATGCGAAGACACCGCTTTCGGAAATCGACAGCGAGCCGCATCGGGTGCTGGCGCTGCAAACAGCCCGTGAATCTCTTGTGTTGCTCAAAAACACTGACCACCTCCTTCCGCTGGGAATGAAGTACGAGCACATAGCTGTGATCGGCCCGAATGCCGACAGTGTGGATCCGCTGCTGGGCAATTACAACGGAACACCGTCGCATCCGGTGACGGTGCTGGATGGAATTCGGACGAAGTTTGAGGGTGTATCGTACGTGGCAGGATCTTCTCTGACGGGACCTTCGCTCACTCCTATTATCAAGGGTTTCTTGACGAACAAGTCACCCATGGAAGGACTGGTTGGCGCGTATTTCAAGGGTACAGAGTTACAGGGCACGCCCGCTTTTACTCGAATCGATCCCCGCGTCAACTTTGCATGGCGTGATGGAGCGGGCCGAGGCTTGACCGAAAATTTTTCCGTTAGATGGACAGGAACCCTGTTACCGCCGACCACTGGCGACTACCAGATCGGATTCACCGGCACCGACGCGTTCCATTTCTGGCTGGACGATCAGTTGATTGGCGAGTCTTGGTACAGCGACACCGCCAAGACCCGACTGAAGACGATACATCTGGAAGCCGGCCACTCGTATGCGGTCAAGATTGAATGCTCACAAGAGGGTGCGTCGGGTATGGCCAGACTAGTCTGGCACGTGCCCGGAGATTGGGACCAAAAAGAGCTTGCAAAGGTAGTAAAGCAAGCTGACCTGATCATCGCGGTTCTTGGCCTTGCCGGCGAACTCGAAGGCGAAGAAATGCCGATCAAGATCGACGGCTTCAGCGGCGGCGACCGCACCAGCCTGAATCTTCCGGCTGCGCAGGAACAACTTCTGAAAGACCTGGTCGCCAGCGGAAAACCTGTCGTCGTAGTTCTCATGAACGGCAGCGCACTGGCCGTCAATTGGGCTGATTCGCATGTCGCCGCGATTCTCGAGGCCTGGTATCCGGGAGAAGAAGGTGGGACCGCGGTTGCTGAAGCGCTGGCCGGAGATTTCTCACCCGGAGGAAGATTGCCGCTCACGTTCTACAAATCCGTCGATCAGATGCCCGCGTTCGAAGACTACAGCATGAAAGGACGCACCTATCGCTACTTTACTGGCGAGCCGCTTTATCTTTTCGGATACGGGTTGAGCTATACCACGTTCGAATACAGGAATTTGAGTTTCGACAAGACATCACTCGACGCAAACGACAACCTCACCGCGAAGGTTGATGTAAAAAACACTGGCAAGCTGGCGGGCGACGAAGTTGTCGAGGTTTACGTTTCGCATCCGGGAGTGGACGGCGCGCCGATCCGCGCTCTCGCGGGATTTAAGCGCGTGCACGTTGAGCCGGGCGCAACCAATCACGTCGAGATCACAGTCCCCAACCGTCAACTGAGCGTTGTGGAGGCCGACGGAACTAGAAAAATCGTCCCCGGCGATTTGCAAGTCTGGGTCGGCGGCGGACAGCCCGGCACTCACGACGGCATGGCGACGGCGGGAGTTGCGGGTTCGGTGAAGATCACCGGCGAAGCCATTCTACCGAAGTAGGCGGCGTTGAATGAACCCGGGAGGGCACGGCTTCCAGCCGTGCCGAAAGAATGCTCTCCAGGATCAGGCGGTTTCAGCCGCTGGACTTCACGTCTTTTACTTCTTGGGCGGATACTTCTCGATCGCCTTCCTCACCATGTCATCCAATTTCTTTTGAATGTCGGCGGGGTTACTCTTTTCCTGCGACGCAATGCCGCGCCAGACCAGCGAATGAGGGACGGGATCCCGCAGATCAATCACCAGCGTACCCTCGGCATACGGCACCCGCGCCCACTGCGTGCCCCAGCCGCGCCATCCCGCGGGAAAAGCCTCCAGCTCCTCCTTGCGCTGCGATCCAAAGTGATAGAACACGTTGAGGTCGGGCGTGCCCTCGGTCGCTTCCGTCAGCCCCCGCGCCGTAAGGTCTTTCCGGATGTCGGCTTCAATCTTCTTCTGCACCAGTTCGCTGTTCAGCGCCGGACTCTTGCTGTTCAACGTACCCTTACGAATGGCAAACGTCTTGTACTTAGCGAAGTCGGCGGACGCGTCGAACTGCACGTCTATCTTTTGCGCCCACGCAGCCGACCCGGCCAACAGGCTCAGCAGCAGGACAGCGGTTTGCGCCACGCTCGATCGTGACAATCTGGGAACTTCGATTCCGGTATGGGCTTGTGACATTTGCACCTCCCCTAGCGGGGGAATTGTATCAAGGGTTCGCGGAGGGGAGAAGGATACTACGGAGTGGAGTGAGGCGAATTTGATTCGCGGACGCAACTCGCGGCGCGCTCCAGCAGGAGATCGCGCTCGCGAGCGTTGCGAGTCAGCAACGCGGCGCGTTCGAATTCGGCGCGAGCTTCGTCGAGGCGCCTGAGCTTCTTGAGTAGGTCGCCACGCACGCTGGGCAAGAAATGATAATTCCTGAGCGCACGCTCCTGGGTCAGTGCATCCACAAGCTCCAGGCCTGCGGCGGGACCGAACGCCATGCCGACCGCCACCGCGCGATTCAGCTCGATCACAGGAGACGGCGAGATCTGCGCCAGGACATCGTAAAATTGCACAATGCGCGTCCAGTCGGTTTCCTCCGGAGTGCGTGCTCGCGCGTGACAAGCGGCGATCTCGGCTTGCAGCAGGTATGGGCCAGGCGCGCCGCCGAGCTTCCCGGAAACTAGTTTTCTTGCCCGATCGATTGCGGCCAGTCCGCGGCGAATGAGCAGGTGGTCCCAATGCGCGCGGTTTTGATCGAAGAGCAAAACAGGCTCACCGGACGGGCCCACGCGCGCCCGCGAGCGTGAGGCCTGAATCTCCATCAGTGCGACCAGGCCGTGCACCTCCGGCTCCTGCGGCAAGAGTTCGGCCAGCACGCGTCCCAGCCGCAACGCGTCCTCGCAGAGCGCAGGACGCATCCAGTCGCCGCCCGCAGTCGCGGAGTAGCCCTCATTGAAGATCAGATAGATGATCTCAAGCACCGACGTTAGACGCGCGGCAAGTTCGGTGCCACGAGGAACCTCGAAGGGCACCCGCTTTCCCGTGAGGATGCGTTTGGCCCTCACAATGCGCTGAGCGATGGTCGCCTCGGGAACCAGGAAGGCACGCGCGATCTCGTCGGTGGTCAGACCTCCGAGCATGCGCAGCGTGAGCCCGACCCGCGCCTCAGTTGCGAGCGCGGGATGGCAAGCTGTGAACATCAGCCGGAGCAGGTCGTCGCCGATGGGGTCGTCAAGCGCCGAGTCGAAATCTGGCACGGCGGCCTCTTTCTGTTCCAGTTCGCGGCCGATCTCTTCATGCTTGCGCTCAAGCCGCTGGTTTCGGCGGAAGTAATCAATTGCGCGGTATTTTGCCGCAGCCATCAGCCAGGCGCCGGGATTATCCGGAACGCCCGACTGTGGCCACTGCTCAAGCGCGGCAACGAGAGCGTCCTGCGCCAAGTCCTCGGCAACGCCAACGTCGCGTACGATTCGCGCCAGCCCGGCGATGAGTCGCGGGGACTCGATCCGCCAGACAGCGTCAATCGCGCGATGTGTATCGGTAGCCACTGCTACCGATCACATCATGCTTCAAGTCGCCGGCGCAAGGGGAGACACCGGACCGTGAGTGTACTTTTATTTGGCTGCCGTGTCCGCCAGCTCCGTTACGCATTGAGCGAAGTCCTCTGGCCCGAACATCTGGCGAACCTCGGTCTCGCCTTCCCAAGCCGGCCAGTATTTTTTGTGAAGTTCCATGAAGCGCACCGCAGATTCGACGGCCTCTTCCTTGGACTTCAACTCAAACTGCGCATAACCGCCGACTACCTCCTTGGCCTCAGTGAAAGGCCCGTCGGTCACGGTGACCCGCCCTCCAGAAAGCCGGACGCGGGCGCCCAGCGCTGTTGGCCCGAGCCCGCCGCTGCCGACCATGGTGCCGGCTTTGACCTCCTTTCGGCGAGGATGGGCAATGGCGTCCATCAGCTCTTTGGGCGGTGGGCCCTGTCTCTCGGCGTGCTTGACGATCATCATGAATCGCATGGTAATAACTCCTTCGTATTTGGAATGGATTAAGAACCGGGTTCCCGCTCGGCCTGGACCGCATTGAAACCCTCGCTCTACTAGTACGTCGAACCAACCTCGGCGAAATCGACACGCGAATTGAATTATTTTCTGCGCCGCGTGGGACTTCAGCACAACTACGCCCGTTTCTTCTCAGCCTGCTGGCGCAACCGCGCTTCCTGTTCCTTCAGTTCCGGAGTCAACTGGGCGCCGAAGTCTTCTGGCTCGAACACCCGGCGAATTTCGACCTCGGTGCCACCGTCAAACGGACTGCGCTTGAGCCACTCTACCGCTTCGTCCATGGACCTTACTTGCCACAGCCAGAAGCCGGCGATCAGCTCCTTGGCCTCAGTAAAGGGCCCATCAATCACGGTTCGTGTTTTGCCGGAGAAGCGGACGCGCTTGCCCTTGGAACTCGCATGCAGCCCTTCGCCAGCCAGCATAACGCCGGCCTTGACCAGTCCTTCGTTGTACTTATGCATTGCGGTGAGAATTTCCGTGCTGGGAAGAATCCCCGCCTCGGATTCTTTGCTGGCTTTGACGATCACCATTACTCGCATGGCTATAACTCCTTTGTGTTTTTTATTATGGGCTGGATTCCGTGCGTTTTCGGCCGCCCTGGTTCCAGCCTCTACTGTAACGTCGAATGGAAGGTGGCGGAATCGACAAGGTGCTGTATTTTTTAAGAATTTTGAAAAATGGGGGTCGAGGCACCCAGTCGAAACCGAAAACAACTCTTCATCGAACCTGGCGTAGAAAAGCCCCACTTCTCGCAAAGAACGCGAGAAGATGGGGCACTCAGGGTATTCAGGTTGGAGAGATACTTCCCACGCTTATCCGGGAAGAAGGGTGGGCACGGCCCACGCCCGCTACTGCTTGTCGTACACTGCAGTGGCTTCTGATTTGTTGCCCGCCGCATCTGTCGCCGTGCTGCTGACGGTGCGGGTTTTGCCATCGGCCGAGACTACGATCTTGCCACTGATCGTAACCTTTCCGGCTTTCTTGCCGGCGAACGTCAACGTGTGGTCATCAACCTGTGTGTACGCCCGCGTGTCCGACGTAGAATCGCCGGTCACGGGATAGTCTTTGCCGTCGAGCTTCCCTGTCCATTCGGTGTGCACTGGTTTCCCATCGGCGTCGAGGCCATCGATCGTCACCATCACGCTGTCCCCCATCGTCATATAGACGACTGTGTTGTTCCTCGCCTTCGTAGAAAACTTCGACTTAGCTTCGTTCAGCTTCCATGTCCCCATCTGTGCATCGGTGGCAGCAAAACACGCCGCCGCGACCAGACACACTGCGGCTGTTAAGACACTTGTTCTGAGTTTCATGTTCCCTCCATGGGATTAAATTGTGGGATTGACTGCGCGATTGTAGTGCCGGGTGAGGCGCTACGCAACTCGGGCACCCCAACCTTTGAAAACCGCAAAGGGTGGGGCACCCTCACAGTTCGGGTTGCGCAAGAAAGGGTGGGCCTGCCCGCCGACTCGTAACTCGTCTTGCCCGTCACGCCGGACCGGTTGGTCAGGTTTCCCCACGCGTCGATACCCGGGGTTGTTGGAAGTACACCGGGAGCGGTTGCGGTAGTGGCGGAGCCGTCTTGGATTATGTTGCCATTCGGACTTGTCCGCCCGTTGAGTCTACCTTTGTTGCCTAGCGCGTAAAAATCGGGGGTACGTCCCGTCCGTCCCCGAGTTTTCCGTCCTGTTCAGGTGGCGACGCTGAGATGGATCGTTAATTCCTGTGCCGAATGTTTATTGATGCGAACCCGAAGCTCGTAGATATTCATACCCGGCGCGGACACCCGGATGTAAAACAGCTTTCCCGTCTCTTGAGGTTCAAGAGAAAAGTGCCCCTTCTCATCCGTCTTCGTGGACTTGAACACCGTCTTCCAGTCGGCACTACAAAGTTCAACTGTCACGCCGCTTGCCGGTTCTGTTCCCCAAACAAGAACATGACCAGCCAGGGCACGGCTTACGGAAATTTCCTTCTGAGTAACAAGCTCGGTCGCGCGCACGGTCCCCACAGCGAACAAGAGGACCGCCGCCAGCAGTGCGAATTTATATGCAGTTTTCATAGTCATTTCTTGATGATGATGGAGTAGCCTCCCTGGGGATTTGGATCGTCCGCTCGCCCTCCGGCGCCCATGTTGTACTGCCTAAGGTAGGGACGTTGGTTCCTCAGCGTCAGTTCTCGATCATAGGCTGCGTTGTGACCATCCTGATAGCTCCCGCCCTTTCCACCGTCGATCTTCTCGTAGGCCTCGGCAAGTTCGTGAAACGCAACGGTCCATTCTGGGGCTACCCCGAATTTGGTTCTTGACGTTCGCGTCAAGTTCGGATTGTTGAGATAAAGACCGAGGATGTCACTGACTCCGGGTGGAGGATTAGGGCCTTTCGTTTGGTTGCCAAAAGCTGGAAGGTTCGCAAAATCGCCAGAGAGCTTGTCGATTCTGACGGACCCCTTATCCGTCATGATAGTGGGGCCGACACTGAAGTCGTATGTATTCTTGCTACCGACGAGATCGTTAACGAGCGCCGCTCCCTCGTTCTTGCTCATATCAAGGCCTTTGGTGTCGAAACTAACGACCCCAGTTTTCGGATCCATAGACAGTCGATTTGCAGCGTCTCCTGCGATCTGCTGTAGGTCCGCAAAACATTGCTTTTGGTCGTCCTTGTTGCCGGTACATTGCAAAATCTCTCCGGTTGGATCGATAAAACGCAGTGGATTATTCGCAACATAGGCGTAAAGATTGAGCTGTTGCGGGTTCATTAGCCGTTCTGTCGTAATTACAACTGGATCGGTAGTCATGAAGCGGCCCAGCGCTGACGCATCGTACCTTGCTCCAAAGTTATCCAGTCCAGATTCCGAATCCCGTTCTTTGCCGGTGAACTTGTAGTTCTGATCCTGCACCGTTGGCGAGGAAACCACGATCTCACCGCCATAGGGGTAGTAGTCGGATTCCGACTCCGGGGGCATGGCTCCGGTGGCATTGGTTACCAGGCTGGTCGAGCCGAGGTGGTCGGAAAAGAAGTAGTGGACCGTGTTGGTCGCAACGTCCCGGCGTGCTACCCGTTTTCCGCCAAAAAAGACATACTCACGAGCCATGGTGCCAGCGATGCTCTCTTCCAGAGCGTCCCCGCCAAGATCGCGCCAGTAATAGATATTTGCGCATCCGGTCTTCTGAACTCGGTTCCCGTCGCCGTCGTAGGTGAAACTGCAACCCGAGGTTGAGGTCAGACGGTTCTCGGCGTCGTAGGTGTACGTGGTGGAGCCGTTCTGGGTCATATTGCCGGCCGCATCGTAGGTGAAGCCGGTGAGCTGGTTGTTGGTTGCGGCGGAGACGCTTAACGCCTCATAACTCGTCTTCCCCGTCACCCCCGAGCGATTGGTCAGGTTTCCCCACGCGTCGATGCCCGGGGTTGCAGGAAGGACACCGGGAGCGGTTGCGGTTGCCGAGAAGGTCTCGCCCCAATTCGTGCCGTTGGTATAGGCCTGCGCGATACGAT
>Ga0210407_10000465_pt1 | contig 46089 bp, 42 predicted proteins | sample IncBWC27MmetaG_FD_150860 | JGI IMG/M metagenome (GOLD analysis project Ga0210407, IMG submission 150860) | Forest soil microbial communities from Barre Woods Harvard Forest LTER site, Petersham, Massachusetts, United States - Inc-BW-C-27-M | ecosystem: Environmental > Terrestrial > Soil >...
CGGCGAAACGATATTCGCCACGCCTTGCGCGATTAACTCCACGTTGGGATTGTGTTTGTCGTTGCTCATGCGATCGGAAACCACCGCGGACATGAGTGACTCGATGGCGCCCAGCATGGCCACTGTAAACGCGGAGGAAAGCAGCTGACGGAAGACGTCGTAATGAAAGTGCGGCACAGCGAACGCCGGCAAACCGCTGGGTATCCCGCCAAACCGCGTTCCAATGGTTTCCACGGGAAGATGCGCCAGCGCTACAATGGCTGTCGCGCCGAACGTCACAAGAATCGCCCCTGGCATGCGCTTCGCGTATTTTAGGCAGAAAATCATTACCGCAACGGAAACGATAGCCAGAACCGTTGCAGGAATCGAGATTGTCTTCCACGCCTGCCCGTACGCTTGCATGCGATGAAAAAAGTCGCCGGGAACGTGGTCCATGCGCAATCCGAAGAAATCACGGATTTGCGTACTGGCAATCAGAATTGCAATTCCGTTCGTAAAACCGATGACCACGGGACGGGGAAAATACTTCACTGCCGTGCCCATGCCGGTCACGCCTAGCAGCACGAGCAACACGCCCGCCATCATGGTGCATATGAAAAGGCCGTCGATGCCGTGTTTCGCGATGATTCCTGCAACCACCACGACGAATGCGCCTGTAGGCCCGCCGATTTGCGTTTTTGATCCGCCGAGGGCCGAAATCACAAAGCCGGTCACGATCGCGCAATAAATCCCGGCTTGGGGCGAAACTCCCGACGCGATGGCAAAGGCCATCGCCAGCGGCAGAGCCACGAGCCCGACGGTCACTCCAGCGATCAAATCAGAAAGGAATTTGTGGCGGTCGTAGCCGCGCAGAAGCAGTATCGATTTTGGGAGCCAGGCTTCGAGAGCGGGTGTCATGCAGCCATCAGCCGGAGCAGCAAAATTTCTTCGTCAATTCTAGCAGGGAATGGAAGAAAAAATGGCAGGTGGTGAAGTGCTTGTGCTTTGAACCAAATCGAAGAAAGTGTGTAATAACGGCAGCTTGCCAAGAATCTGCCTATCCTCGCGGCAGTTATGCGGGGTTAGTCTGCCGCCTCGCCAAGGGTAGTCGCGGGCTTCCAGCGCAAAACAGGTCTTCGAGCAGCGCCAACTTCGTCGAGACGGCGCACGCGCGTGGTGTGCGGCGCGGTCTTCACAAGTTCGGGGTCCGTTGCCGCTTCTTCAGCAATCGCGCGCATGGCATCGATGAACAGATCGCACTCTTCCTTCGATTCCGATTCTGTCGGTTCGATCATCAAAGCGCCCGGCACGATCAGGGGAAACGCCGTGGTGTACGGGTGAAATCCATAGTCGATCAGCCGCTTGGCGATATCCATGGTATTCACGCCGTTCTTTTTCTGAATTGCGTCGCTGAACACCACTTCGTGCATCGAGGGCAGGGAATAGGGTAAATCGAAAACGCCTTCGAGTTTTTTCCGGATGTAGTTGGCGTTGAGCACGGCATCTTCCGTCGCCTGCCTCACGCCGGGACCATACGCAAGGATGTAAGCCAGTGCGCGCACTAGTACGCCGAAATTTCCGCTGAACGCTTTTACCCGCCCGATCGAATCCGGGCGCACATTTTCGAGCGCCAGCTTCCCGCCCTCTTTTTCGACCAGGATGGGCACCGGCCGGAACGGTTCGAGAATCTTCTTCATCACCACGGGACCCGCGCCAGGCCCGCCTCCGCCGTGCGGTGTGGAAAAAGTCTTGTGCAGGTTGAGGTGCATCACGTCCACGCCAAGATCGCCAGGCCGGGTCACGCCCGCAAGCGCGTTCATGTTTGCACCGTCCATGTAGAGCAGCGCGCCCTTGCCGTGCAGAATCTCCGCAATCTCCGGAATGCGTTGTTCGAAAATGCCCAGCGTCGAGGGGTTTGTGAGCATCAGCGCCGCGACGTCTTCCGTCACCAGCTCGCGGAGTTTCTCGACATCGATCTGCCCGTGCGATTCGGACTTGATGTTCTCGACTTCGTAGCCCGCAATGACAGCCGTTGCGGGATTCGTTCCGTGGGCGGAGTCGGGAATCAAAACTTTCTTGCGTGGATTCCCCTGCTTTTGTAAATACGCTCGAATCAGCAAGAGACCCGTCAACTCGCCCTGCGCTCCCGCCGCGGGCTGCAGCGCGATTGCATCCATCCCCGTGATTTCCAGCAAGCACTGCTCCAGCAGGCGCATGATTTTCAGGCAACCCTGCGACAGTTCCTGCGGCTGATACGGATGCTCGGTGGCGATACCATCGAGCCGCGCCACAAATTCGTTCACACGTGGGTTGTACTTCATGGTGCAGGAGCCCAGCGGATACATTCCCAGGTCGATGGCGTAGTTCCAAGTCGAAAGCCGCGTAAAATGGCGGATCACCTCGATCTCGCTGACTTCCGGGAATCCTTCGACGCCTTCGCGCCGGTGATTTGTTCCCAGCGCTTTTGCGGGGTCGGCGCCAGGCACGTCGAGCGGCGGCAGTTCGAATGCGCGCTTTCCCGGCGAGGATTGCTCGAAGATCAGCCCTTCGCTCTGACTGGTGTGCCGCGACGCCTTTTTGATTTTGTCTTTCATCGCTCTCGTCTGCGCGCCCTTCTTTGTAGGGGCGCAGCATGCTGCGCCCTTACGTCGTGGCCTTAACCTAAACAGGTTGCTCGAGCGCTCGCTTCAAACAACCCGCGAAATGTTCGATCTGTTTCCGCGTGGTGGTTTCCGTCACGCACACCAGCGCGTGCTTCGTCAGCTCCGGATACGCCGTCCCGAGCACAAACGGTCCGATAATCTTCTCGCGTAGCAGGTGCGCATTCACAATCTTCACCGACCGCGGCAATTCCACCGTGAACTCGTTGAAAAACGGCGCATCGAACGTGCGCCGCACTCCCGGAATTTTCTCCAGCTCAGCGAGCGCAAACTGCGCCTTCGAGAGATTTTGCTGCGCCATCTCGCGCAGCCCTTCCTTACCCAGCAGCGTAAGATGCACAGTAGCCGCCAGCGCGCAAAGCGCCTGATTCGTGCAGATATTCGAAGTGGCCTTCTCGCGGCGAATGTGCTGCTCGCGCGTCGCCAGCGTCAACACAAATCCGCGCCGGCCTTCCGAATCCGTCGTCTGCCCGGTAAGCCGCCCCGGCATCTGACGCACAAACTTTTCGCGCGAAGCAATCACACCCGCGAACGGCCCGCCATAACTCGGCGGCAAGCCAAAGCTCTGTGCTTCCATCGCCACAATGTCGGCTTCCGCTGGCGGACGCACGAGTCCCAGCGAAACCCCTTCCGTAATCGCCGTGACCAGCAGCGCTCCGTGGCCGTGCGCGGCCACTGCAAGAGCTGCTACAGGTTCGATCGCTCCAAAAAAGTTCGGCGATTGCACGACCACCGCCGCGACATCATTTTTCTTCAGAGTTTCGTGCAATCCCTTGTGGTCGACGGTGCCATTTTCGGCGTAGGCAATTTCTTCGACGTGCAGCCCGGAATTCTTCGCATACGTTTTCAAAACCTCTCGATATTCGGGATGCACCGACCGCGCCACCAGCACGCGCTGCTTTCCCGTCAGTCTTTCCGCCATCAACACCGCTTCCGTCGTCGCCGTCGATCCGTCATACATCGACGCGTTGGCGACTTCCTGCCCCGTTAGCTGGCACATCAGCGTTTGAAATTCGAAGATCGCCTGTAGTGTCCCTTGGGTGATCTCCGCCTGATACGGCGTGTAGGAAGTCAGGAATTCGCCGCGCTGGATGATGGTGTCTGTAACCACCGACCGCAGGTGGTTGTAAACGCCGGCGCCAAGAAAACTCGTGTATCCGCACGAATTCTCCGCCGCGCGCTCTTTGAAATAGCCGATGACTTCCGCTTCGGACATCGGTCCGGGCAGATTCAAAGCCTTCCGCAGCCGGTAGCGTTCGGGAACGCTCGAAAAAAGTTCTTCAATCGATTTGGCCCCGATAGCGGTAAGCATTTCCTGCCGCTCGGCGGGGCTCTTGGGGAGATAGCGCATCAGGCCGAAGCTTCCTTCTTTTTCTCCGCGATGAACGCCTCATACGCTTTTGCATCCATCAAGCTGCCAACATCGGCTGGATTTGCCAGCTTCACTTTGATCAGCCAGGCCGCGCCGTGCGGATCGCTATTCAGCTTCTCTGGCTTATCGTGCAAATCGGGGTTCGCTTCCACGACTTCTCCAGCCGCGGGCGCGTAAATCTCGCTCACCGCTTTCACGGACTCCACCGTGCCGAACGATTTTCCCGCCTCGATCTTGGCGCCCACCTTGGGTAGTTCCACGAAAACGACATCGCCCAGTTCACCTTGTGCATAATCTGTGATTCCAATCGTCGCCACGTCGCCCTTTACATCCACCCATTCATGTTCCTTCGTATAACGAAAGTTCGCCGGATATGCCATCAGACCACTCCTTTCGATTCGTGTCAGACAGTCTTTGCTGTTTGCGGTGCGGCGGCCTTCTTTGGCCGCTTGTAAAACGGAGTCGGAACCACCCGGGCCTTGCACTTCTGGCCGCGAATCTCCACGTAAACCGTCGTTCCAACGCCGGCCATCGCCGGTGGCACGTAGGCCAGCGCGACGTTTTTTCCAAGCGTCGGCGACGGCGAGCCGCTGGTGATCACTCCGATGGCCTCAGCCGCTTCGTTGCAGCAACAGTATTCGTCACGCGCAATCCCGCGGTCAACCATCTCTAGACCCACGAGCGTGCGCTTCAATCCTGCAGTCTTTGCGCGTTCCAATGCCGCTCGCCCGATAAAATCGCCCTTCTCCATCTTGCAATAACGGTCCAGTCCCGCTTCCCAGACATTGATCTTGTCGCTGATCTCATGCCCATACAGAGCCATCTTCGATTCCAATCGCAAAGTGTTTCGCGCGCCAAGTCCGCAAGGAACAATGCCGAATTCCCGCCCCGCTTCCATTACTTCGTTCCACACGCGCTCACTTGTAGCCACATCCGACGGCACATAAATCTCGAAGCCGTCCTCGCCGGTATATCCTGTGCGTGCGATCAGCGTGTTCTTCAGCCCGCACACCGTCCCATGGGTGAACCAGTAGTTCTTGATCCCGCCTAGGTCAGCATCGGTCAATTTCTGCAACACATTCACCGCGCGCGGCCCTTGAATCGCCAGTTGCGTGTACGCGTCGCTCAACTCCTGGACCACGCAGTCGAAGCCATTGGTATTCTTGCGCACCCAGTTTATGTCCTTCTCCCGGGTGCCCGCGTTAATGACCAGTAAAAAATCGTCCTCGCCCAGCCGGTGAACGATCACGTCATCGACAAACGTGCCTTGCGGATAGAGCATCGCGGAATAATGAGCCTGCCCAATGGCCAACTGCGAAGCGTCATTCATGCTGATGTGTTGCACGGCGGCCAGCGCGCCGCCCGGTTTGCTCGTTCCGTGAATCCGAATGTCACCCATGTGGCTCACGTCAAAGAGCCCCACGCTGCCGCGAACTGCCTTGTGTTCCGCGATCAATCCGCCGCTCGACGGGTACTCCACCGGCATATCCCAACCGCCGAAATCCACCATTTTCGCGCCCAGACGGCGGTGCGTTGCGTTTAGCGCTGTCTTACGCAGCGCACTAGTGACAGGAGTTGTAGCGGATTCCATTCCGTTCGCTCAGGCAGAACCCGATACTAGCATGTACCCCCAGTAGCGTCAAAAAAAGCGGCACGCACGCGCTTTCAAGAGACTGCGGCGCAGGCGTTGCACAGGTGAAAGACTCGCGTCGCGCGATGACGTCCGCCTTGCCGCCTTGTCCCATGCTCAGGTACAGTTTTTCCGGAGGCTCTCATGCCCGCACAGATTCTATGTACGCAGTGCGACAAAACGGAAGAGTATTGCACTTGCGAAAAATACTGCACCATCTGCAAGGGCCAGGTGCAAGTGCGCCTCTGCATGGACGGTTTGTACTATTGCCCGGACTGCCGGGAAGCCTGTGATGTTCCACTCGCCAATGACCGTGGCTACTGAGCCCAAGACCATCTGCTTGCAGATCGACGCAGACTCGCGCCTGGCTGCCGCCGCGGGTGGCGTGGCCCGCTATCTTGCCGATGGCGCAGGTATGGAAAACCCAGCGGTTGCGCGCCTCCAATTCACCGTCGTCGCAGCCTGTGAACAAGCCTTCCAGAATCTTGACGCCGGGCATCCCCACCTGGAAGTTTCTCTTACTCGCTTTGCGGACCGTATCGAGGTCGCGCTCGCTCACCGAGGCGAATCCGCCCCGGCCGTGGGGCTCGATACCATCGCAGGTTTCGCGGCGCAACTCGGCGGCAATTCAGCCGGTACAAGCGCATGGAGCGGCGTCGACCGCGTCCAGTACGAAACACAGGGCGGCTCCGCAGTCACGCGCTTGACGAAATACCTCGGCCCTGCTTCCTCCGCCGCGTGAACTTGCTCCATTAAAAAATAGCCAGACAGGTCGCCCTGTCTGGCCTCTGATTCCAGTCGATATTTCTAACCCACGTCCTAGTTCTTCAGTGCGAATGTGTTGTGCTGGATCAGCGATGTCATCTGATCATCGCTCAGCGTCATCCGCAGGATCACTCGGTCACCCGCCGGCGTCACCCGCGCCTGATCCAGCAGTTGCGCAAGCTCGGGATTGTCTTTGCCGGACTGGTATTTCTTGTAAAGAAAGCCGGCTTGCAGCAGTTGTCCCATGGTGTTGGCATCTTCCACCGAGCCGCACACCGCTTGGAATTTCCCCTCAAGGCCGCTGCTGGAGTCCACGTTGATGAGCATGCTCTGCATGCGCGTCACGAGTTTCGCAGCTTCCGGGAACTGCTGAACCTCCGGCGCCAGTTGCTGCATCGCCAGCCGCGTATACGCCGGATTCAGGACCGCCCACACGACGCTTCCACCGTTGGCTTCATTGATAAGCGGAAAGAGTTTATCGTTGTACAGCAATCCCTGATCTTCGCCGAAGCGCACTCCGATCATCTTTTCGAGCTGCGCGCGGTGGCCGAACGCGGCTTTGTTCGAGTCGATGAAGAAAAAGAACAAGTCGTTCGGGCCTGCGCCTGTTCCGAACGCGTAAAGCGTGTACCCGTGGTTCTTGGATGTCGGCAGCTTTTGCTGCTTGAAATACGCTTCTGTGGAATCCGGATTGTAGTTACCCAGCGCGATGCCCACGACTTGCTCGCCTGTAGGCACGGACGTCGAACCGGTACCTTCAGTCTTCGCCGTTACGCCTTCCGGAACCAGCCCCCAGGCGAGTTCGTCCACCTGCGTATTCGGGTCCACTCCAGCAGCAGCGAGAAACTTTTCAAACTGCCGGAAGTGGTCCGGCAACATCTGCTCCTGGAGCTGCGGGAACCACTTCAGCGTGCGCGCCTTCTTCAGGTCCGCATACGCAAATTCCCCAATCTCCTGCGGGAACAGCGCGATCGTGTCGGAACCGAGCTTGGCACGCGCCGGCTTCGGCATGGCCATCGTCATCGCCATCAAAATAGTCACGGCCACGAACCTGCTCATCTTCGTGGTCAGTTTCATGTGGTGCTCCTTTCGGGGTGGGGGGAACTTCTATTCTACGCGTTTGTAGCCTGCGGCGTCTTTTCCAGCCGTTCGCGCAGTGCCGCTGCTTTGGCCCGCATGCTCTGCACGTATCCGGCGTCCGTTATGCCGTCGAGATTGATTTCGACGTTCGCCAAAGCCCCCCGCGCGCCTGCCGCCGCCATCGTTCTTCCTACTTCCAAGTCTGACCGCATGGATGCCGCCGCGATAGCATCTAGTTGTCCGAGGCGTTCGAAAAGTACAACGGTACGTTCTGCCACCTGCAACGGAACCTCCGCCGCTCCCCGCGTGGCCTTCTGAATTGCTTCTTCTCTTCTTCGCCTCTCTTGCGCATCGCCCTCCGGCAGTTTGAACGCCGCCATCACCGCATCATACGAAGCGGCATCCCGGTCGATGGCTTCCGTTAACTCATCCATTGTCCGGCGCAACTCATCTAAAGCCGCCGAAAGTTTGTCGACAAATGCCGCCTGCGCTTTTTTCTTGCGTGAAAGTCCCGCGACCATCTGTCCCAGAGCCGCCGCCAGCGCTCCAGCGAACGCCGCAACGCTTCCGCCTCCCGGTGTTGCCGAAGGCGCAGCCACTGCATCCAAAAACGGCCGCGCGAGTGAAGCCAGCTTGCCATCCTTGCTTGGCTCCATCGGCGTGCCCGTCAGCGCGGCTTGCAGCTTATTTTCGAACACCTGCGCGGGCGAGAAGTTCTCCAATTGCAGAAAAAAGTCCGCCGCCATCTCAATCGCTTTTTTCGGCACCAGGCCGACAATTTCGCTGCCCACCGGCATCACGCCATAGCGTGCCGCTTCGCGCTTCACCATTTCGTACACGCGATGCATGGGCGTCTGCTCGTAGTCCGTCAAGTTGATCGACACTTGCGCCAGATTCCGCGCCTTCAGCTCAACACCCATCGACTTCACGTACCGCAGCCCGCCCGAAGAAAACCGGATGGCCTTGGCAATCTTGTTCGCGATGCTGATATCCGCGGTATTCAAATTCACGTTGTAAGCCACGAGAAATTTCCGTGCGCCCACCACGGTCACGCCGGCCGTCGGGTGTACCTTCGGCTCGCCCACGTCCGGCTGCCGGTCGTGGTTGTTTTTCATCTCCTCGCGCAGCCCTTCGAATTGGCCGCGCCGCACATTTTCCAGGTTCACACGGTCCGGCCGCGTCGCCGCCGCCTCGTAAAAAAACACGGGAATGCGGTGCCGCGCCCACAGTTCGTGGCCCACCCGCCGCGCCAGCGCCACGCAATCTTCAATCGTCACTCCATCGATGGGGATGAACGGCAGCACGTCCGTCGCGCCCACTCGCGGGTGCGCGCCGGTGTGTTTCGTCAGGTCGATCAATTCCATCGCCTTGCCTGCGCCGCGCAACGCCGCCTCCGCCACCGCGTCGGGTTCTCCCGCCAGCGTCACCACGCACCGGTTGTGGTCCGCATCCATCTCGCGGTCGAGCACGTACACGCCCGTCACCCCGCTCATCGCCGCGACAATCGCCTCCACCTTCGCGGGATCGCGCCCCTCAGAGAAATTTGGCACGCACTCAATCAATCGTTTCATCGTCTGGTTCAACGCCCCTCGCCTAGTGAATCTCTTTCTTCCATTGCAGGGGCGCAGCATGCTGCGCCCCTGCAGCCTCAATTTTTACCGACATCACTTTTGTAAATTATGCTGCCGCGCTTCAAAGTCATCCAACACGTATTCACTCCAAAATAATAAGGAATTTCCCGGTAATCAGCCACTTCGAACACCGCCAAGTCCGCCTGCTTGCCAACTTCCAGCGACCCAATCTGTTTTTCCCGACGCAACGCATACGCCGCATTGATCGTTGCCGCTGCAATCGTTTCCGCCGGTGTCATGCGCAGTTGCGTGCACGCCAGCGACAGAATCATTGGCATGCTCAGCGTCGGACTCGTCCCCGGATTGTAATCCGTTGCCAGCGCCACGATTGCCCCCGCCTCAATCAACTCCCGCGCCGGCGCATACTTCTTCAATCCCAAGTGAAAATCACACCCCGGCAGCAGTGTGGCCACCGTCTCCGACGCCGCCAGAGCGCGAATGTCGCTGCGGTTCACTTGCTCTAGATGATCGCAGCTCGCCGCATCTAGTTGCACCGCAAGCTGCGCCGCTCCTGTCCGCGTAAGCTGCTCGGCATGCACGCGCGGCGTAAGCCCCCGCCATTTCCCGCTCTGCAAAATAAATTTCGATTGTTCCTGCGTGAATGCTCCGCGGTCGCAAAACACATCGCAAAATTCCGCCAGCTTCTGCCCCGCAACTTCCGGCATCAATTTCTCGGTCAGCAGTTTGATATATCGTTCCGTCCCATCGCTCGCGCCGCGGAATTCCGCCGGAACCACGTGCGCGCCAAGAAACGTCGAAACAATCTCCAGCGGCTGCTCCGTATTCAATTCTTTATGCAACGTCAAAATCTTTAATTCGCTAGCAACATCCAGCCCGTATCCGCTCTTCGCCTCAACGGTGGTTGTTCCATACGCCGCAAATTGCTTCAACGCCGCCAGCGCTCGCTTCTTCAGCTCCGCCGAAGTCGCCGCGCGCAATTTCTTCACCGAGTTGAGAATCCCTCCGCCATTTCGGGCAATCTCCTCGTATGTCGCCCCGGTAATCTTCAGCTCGTACTCTTCCGCCCGGCTTCCCGCATGGATCAAGTGCGTGTGCGAATCGACAAATCCCGGCAGCACCACTCGTCCGCCAACATCAACCTTCTCCGCACGCCGCGCCTCCGCCAGTCCCGCGATCTTCGCGCGCGCGCCCACCGCCGCAATCGCGCCATTCCGCACCAGCAGCGCGCCATCTTTAATAATTCCGAGGCTGGAAAGGGAATCGCCGCGCCGCGGTCCGCTCCCGCGAAGCGTCAACAACTGCGACGCGCCTGTAATCAGTAGAGGTTTGCTCAACAACAAGTATTATGCAGGAGACTCGCCATCATTGCACTTTGCGAGCGTCAAGAAAGGGCAGCACCACGATTAGTTATGCGCTGGCCGCGTGCCCCTTATAGGCCGGCAAAAACGCTTCCTGCACAAACGTCTCGAACGACGTTGGCGTTGTGTTCGCCGCCGTTCTCGGTTCCAGCGCTTTCATGTAGCCGTTATTCATCGAGCCCGCCATTTCGCAAAGCAGCATGGCCAAGCTCTTGGACATTCCCATGCCCGTCACCGCCTGGATTACCTGTTCATCCGGTAATTGAATGTAGCCCAGGGCCGGCTTCCCAATCGCCGCACCTATGATTCTTGCCGTCTCGTTGTACGAGATATCCCTTTGGCCTAAGAGCTCCCGCGTCTGCTGGCCTCGGAAGTCCAAAGTCACCAGCGCCTCCGCAGCTACGGTGCCAATGTCTTTCGTGGCAATCATCGGCACCAAAAGATCCGCCCGTACTGGCCCCGCCATCATCCCAAACCCCTGGATCACTCCAACTTGTCCCAGAGTGTTTTCCATGAAATACCCGGCGCGCAGGTGCAGAGCGTTCAGCCCGCTAATCCGTGCCAACTTCGTCTCCATGTTGTGCAATCCGAGCACCGGGCCGGTCTTTTCCGGTTTGTCCGCGCCGAAGCTGCTCAGTGTCACCGCATGGGTGACGCCGGCCGTCTTCAGCGCCTTGGCGATGGAATCAGTCACCTCTTCCTGGTGTGCACGGTAATCCGTGCTCTTCACGTCGGGAGGAATCAGCACGTACACTGCTTCAGCTCCCGCGAACGCTCGACTCAACGCATCCGTATCGAGAACATCTGCCGCAAACGCCTCCGCACCCCGGCTGACAAACGGCGCCAGCTTTTTGATATCCCGTCCCACGACACGAACTTTCTTGCCCTCATCAAGCAACTTGCGCGCAACCACTGATCCCGTATTTCCCGTGGCTCCCAAAACGGTGTACATGGTGCCTCCTTCTTGACCCCAATTCAGATGCGGGGCCAATCGCGAAAGGTATTCGTGGGAAAATGCCTTCTTAGGACTCAGAAGAATGTATGTTACGACTGCATCGGCACTTTCACGCCAGTCTTTTTCGCAAACTCAATTGCCTCCGGGTACCCAGCGTCCACATGGCGCGCCACACCGAGTCCCGGATCATTCGTCAGCACACGCTCAATCCGCCTGCCCATCTCCTTCGTCCCATCTGCAACGCACACTTGCCCCGCGTGCTGCGAATACCCGATCCCCACTCCGCCGCCATTGTGAATCGAAACCCACGACGCGCCGCTCGCCGTACTCACCAGCGCATTCAGTAGCGGCCAATCCGCAATCGCGTCCGAGCCATCCCGCATCGCTTCCGTCTCGCGAAATGGAGAAGCCACCGACCCGCAATCCAGATGGTCGCGCCCAATCACGATCGGTGCTTTCAACTCGCCCTTCGCTACCAACTCATTCATCGCCACACCAAACTTGTCGCGCTCCCCATAGCCCAGCCAGCAAATCCGTGAAGGGAGTCCCTGAAACTTCACCCGCTTCTGCGCCAGCTTGATCCACCGCGCCAGATGCTCGTTCTGTGGAAACATCTCCAGCACCAATCGATCTGTCCGCGCAATGTCCGACGCCTCACCCGAAAGTGCCGCCCAGCGAAACGGTCCTTTGCCCTCGCAAAACAGCGGCCGTATGTACGCCGGCACAAATCCAGGAAAGTCGTACGCGTTTTTCACGCCCTGTTCAAACGCAAACGTTCGAATATTGTTCCCGTAGTCAAACGTCACCGCGCCCAGCTTCTGCAAATCCAGCATGCCCTGAACATGCTGCGCCATCGCCGCCATCGATCGCTTCTTGTATTCCTGCGTATCGCTCTTGCGCAGCTCCAGCGCCGCCTCGAGCGTCATCCCATTCGGCACGTAACCGCCAATTGGATCGTGCGCGCTCGTCTGGTCCGTCAACAAATCCGGCACCACTCCGCGTTTTGCCAACTCGGGAATCAAGTCCGCGCAATTTCCCACCAATCCCACCGACGTCGCCTCGCCCTTGCGCACTGCATTCTTCAAAATCCGCAGCGCCTCATCCAGCGAAGTCACCATCACATCGCAATAGCCCGTCTTTAGCCGCTTCTTGATGCGTTCCGGGTCGACGTCAATCCCTAAAAATGCCGCGCCGTTCATCGTCGCCGCCAACGGCTGCGCTCCGCCCATCCCGCCCATCCCGCCTGTCACCACAAGTTTTCCCGCCAGCGACCCGCCAAAATGTTTCTTCGCCGCCGCCGCAAACGTCTCGTACGTCCCCTGCAAAATCCCTTGCGTGCCAATATAAATCCAGCTTCCCGCCGTCATCTGTCCGTACATCATCAAACCCGCGCGGTCCAGCTCATGAAACTTGTCCCAATTATCAAAATGTCCCACCAGATTCGAATTGCACAGCAAAACCCGCGGCGCATACTCATGCGTCCGAAACACCGCTACAGGCTTCCCCGATTGCACCAAAAGCGTTTCGTCTCCCGCCAACTCCTTCAACGAGCGCACAATCGCGTGAAAACATTCCCAATTCCGCGCCGCCTTCCCCGCCCCGCCGTAAACTACCAGGTCTTCCGGCTTCTCCGCCACCTCGGGATCAAGGTTGTTCATCAACATCCGCAGCGCCGCCTCCTGCTGCCACCCCTTGCACGAAATCGTCGTCCCCCGCGCCGCCCGATACGGCCCTTTGGACAACCCAGTTTCCGCCATTGTGCTCGTAGTCGTCATACTGATGCACAAACCTCTCCGCCGCTCATACTAACGCACGCCATCCCCTTTTGCATCCATGCGAGAGCGGTTGTGGCACGGATACGCATCCTAAAATCCTTGTCGTCTCGACTACCCCCCGTACCCCGCTAACTCCTTGCAGTCTTGTTCACTGCCGGCTTACGGATATAATCATGACCCACGAAAGGTCGGCACAATCATGGCCCATCAAGCACCACTGAACTTTGTCTTCTACATTGCGGCCACGCCGGAAAAAGTCTGGGAAGGCTTTGTGTCGCCGGAGTCCAACCGCATCATCTTCTCGGGCGCTGAGTTTAAGGCCGACCTCAAACCCGGCGGCTCGCTTGCCTGGAGCGGCGCAGGGCCCGATGGCAAGCTCATGACCTACGTTCAAGGCAAGGTTTTGCGGTTCGAGCCGCCAAAAGTCTTTCAGTACACCTTCGCCATGGGCCAAAATGAAAAAGCGTCGCGAGCAACGATCGAACTGGTGCCCGAGACCGAAGCCACCAAGGTAACGGTAACGCACGACGAATGGGCCGCCGATGACCCCACTTACGCTGCCTGCGCCGATGGCTGGCCGCGCATTCTTTCACGTCTGAAGACGTTGCTCGAAACCGGTAAGACGTTCAAGCCGCACTAATCTCTGTTGGGGCTAACCTGAATCCGTTTCCCACAGCATCTTGGCGCGTCTATCAGGGCCAGCGCTCCTCAGAGAGTGCCCGCATGCATGTTCAGAAATTAGCTTACTATCCATTTGCAATAGCTAGCTGCTCGTTATATTGACTCATGCCCATGAGTCAGATAAACTCATGCCATGGCCAAGCGACTACAAGTGATTCTACAGGATCCCGAATACCGGGAAATTCAGCGTGTAGCGCGGTCCCGCCGCATGACTATCGCCGAGTGGGTCCGCCAGGCGCTCGCGCAGGCACGCCGCCGCGAACCGGTCACTTCCGTAGGTAAGAAGTTGGAAGTGATTCGCGCTGCCGCACGCTACGAGTATCCGTCTAGCGATATCGACCAAATGCTCGCGGAAATCGAGAGTGGATACGGCGCTGGTCCGCATCCGTGATTTTGATCGACTCGAATATTCCCATGTACCTCGTTGGCGCTGCCCATCCACACAAGGCCGACGCGCAGCGACTGCTGGAAAACCTTACTAGCGATCGACAACGCATGGTTACGGATGCCGAAGTGTTGCAAGAAATCTTGCACCGATACGTGGCGATTAATCGGCGCGAAGCTATCCAGCCTGCATTCGACGCTATACTCGGAATCACCGATGAAGTGCTGGCCATAGACCGCTCCATCGCCGAGCGCGCCAAAGAGATTGTGATGGGTCATCGGCAAATGTCCGCACGCGATGCAGTGCATCTGGCGGTGATGGAGCGCCACGGCATCGAAAGAATCCTGAGCTTCGATTCCGGGTTTGACGGCTTTCCCGGAATTACCCGCCTCTCGTGAACAGAAAACTGTTTTCAGATTACGCTGCCTCACCTTGACATCCTACTGGAAGTGCTGTAACTTCACCTAGAATGTCTACTAAAGAACGCAAAGAGCGCATCGAGCTGCTTCAGGGAACCCTGGACCTGCTGGTTCTCCGCACCCTGCTGTTTGGACCGGCGCATGGCCACGCCATCGCCAAGGCCATCGAATTCCAGTCCGACGAAGTATTGCAGGTCGAACAGGGCTCGCTCTACCCGGCCCTCCACCGGCTCATCAAGCGCGGATGGATTTCCGTCGAAGGGGGCACCTCGGAGAACAATCGCCGCGCCAAGTTCTACCGTCTAACGGCCAAGGGCCGCAGGCAACTCGTGCTAGAAACCACCAAGTGGGACAAGCTCGCTGGAGCGATCGCGCGGATCCTCCGGCCCGCCAAACAGGAGGCCAAGCCATGAAGCGCGCCAATCGCATGCTGGCCGATCTCGACCAGGACATTCGCGACCACCTCGACAGAGAGACGCAAGACAACATCGAACGCGGCATGTCCCCTGAAGAAGCCCGCTATGCGGCTCTGCGCAAATTCGGCAACGTCACGCGCGCCAAGGAAGAGACCCGCGAAGTCTGGAGCGTTGTTTGGCTCGAGCAACTGCTCGAAGACATTCGCTTCGGCCTGCGCATGCTTCGTAAGAATCCCGGCTTCACCGCCGTCGCCATCCTCGCCCTCGCTCTCGGCATCGGCGCCAACTCCGCCATGTTCAGCGTAATCGAGGGCGTCGTGTTCGCTCCGCTGCGTTTCCTCCAGCCGGATCGCTTAGTAATGGTGTGGGAGAACAATCCTCGCTTTCCGCGCGTGTATATTTCCTACCCTAACTTTCAGGATTGGCAGCGCGACGCTCGCTCTTTCGAGCAAATGGCCGCGTTCCGGGAGGAGGGCGTTGATCTCACAGCTCCCGGCACGCCGGAACACCTGGACGCCAAGCAAGTCTCCTCGGGTTTCTTCAGCACTCTGGGCGCGGAATTAGCTCTCGGGCGAGAATTCTCGGTCGAGGAAGACCGCCAAGGCGGAACTCCGGTCGCTGTCATCAGCAATCGTTTGTGGAGGAATCACTTCGACGGTCACCCTGAGGCGCTCGGCAAGTCGCTAACCTTGGACGGCGTGGATTGCACCATCGTCGGAGTCACCCCGCCAGGGTTTCGTCTCGAAAACGACGCCGATGTTTACACACCGCTCGGCCAGAGCGATCCTTTAGTACTCAACGATCGCGCCGGCCACGACGGCATCTTCTCTTTCGCGCGCCTTCAGCCCGGCGTGAGCATCTCTCAAGGCCAAGCGGAGATGAATACGATCCAGAATCGTCTGGATCAGCTTTATCCCGATGCCAATCGCGATCTGGGAATTTACCTCCAGCCCCTCAAGCAGGAAATCGTCGGTGACGTCGGCGCAACCCTCCTGCTGCTGGTGGGAGCCGTGGGCCTAGTCCTGCTGATCGCCTGCGCAAACGTCGCCAATCTCCTGCTTGCACGCTCAGCGGCGCGCTCGCGCGAGTTTGCCGTTCGCTCGGCGCTTGGAGCAAGTCGCGCGCGCTTGGTGCGGCAGTTACTCACGGAAAGTGTGCTTCTCTCCCTCGCCGGTGCCGGACTGGGACTCCTCATTTCCATGTTCTTGATGAGGCCGGTGCTGGCCGCCTTCCCGGGAATCTTGCCGCGCAGCGAGAACATTGGCGTGAATGTTTATGTGCTGCTTTTTACCCTGGGTGTGTCGATTTTCGTTGGAATTCTGTTCGGCCTCGCCCCGGCCTTGAAAAGTTGGAACGCCCATCTGCAAGCCTCCCTGAAGGAAGGCGGCCGCGGCTCGACCAGCGCCCATCATCGCGCGCAAAGCACTCTCGTGATCGTCCAGATGGCTTTGACCCTCGTCCTGCTGGCAGGCGCGGGCCTATTGTTGCAAACTATCCGCCACTTGTGGACTGTCAATCCCGGCTTTGAAACACAGCGCATCATCACCTTCAAAGTCGGAGTTTCGCATGTGCTGACCAAAACCGCCGCGAGCACTCGCATTGCCTATCAGCAGTTGATCGAGCGCATTCGGAACATTCCCGGCGTGCAGGCCGCGGATTTCGCCAGCACGGTTCCGCTGACTGGTCAGGGCTGGACCATGCCCTTCTGGATCGGCGCGCAGCGGCCCGATTCGCTTCAGGGCGCTCCGCGGGTCGTGATGTCTCTCACAGGTCCGGACTACTTCAGGGCCATGGGAATCCCTCTGCTTCGGGGCCGCTCATTCACCCCTGAAGACACCACCAAAACTCCGTGCGTGATGATTATCGACAGTGTGTTCGCACAAAAATATTTTCCAGACAGTGACCCGCTCGCTCAGACGCTATCGGCCGGATTTTCACCTATGGGCCCTTGCCGGATTGTTGGCGTCGTGGGCCACGTCAGACATTGGTTGCTGCAGGACCCCAGCGCGTACACCCAAATTCAAGCCTACCTTCCGATTTATCAGGACCCGGACAAGTGGGTGCTCGTAAACTATCCCGGCTCAACGATCGTTATTCGCACTCCGCTCGAACCCGTCACGCTCCTGCCGGACATCAAAGCGGCTGTCTACGGAGCAGGCAGTGACCAGCCCGTCTATGATGTCCAAACCATGCAACAGATTGTTTCGGAGTCCATGTCCTCGCAGCGCTTTCCGATGATGCTACTGGGCGCGTTCGCTATTCTGGCGTTGCTGCTGGCTTCCATCGGAATCTACGGCGTCGTTTCCTATTCTGTAGCCCAGCGCGTGCACGAGATCGGCATTCGCATGGCTCTCGGCGCCGCGAAGCAAAATATTTTCCGGCTGGTGATCGGACAAGGTCTTCGGCTGGTTCTTGCTGGCCTGGCGATCGGCGCCGCCGCCGCGCTTATTCTCACCCGGCTGCTCTCAAGCTTCGCACGCCTGCTCTACGGGGTTGGCGGCAGCGATCCGCTCACTTTCGCCGCTGTCTCCCTCGTATTGACCGGAGTCGCCGTGTTGGCATGCTATATTCCAGGCCGCCGCGCCACGCGCGTCGATCCCATGGTCGCCTTGCGCTACGAATAGTACTGGCCGGCGCGCAGGTTCCTCGTAGCGGCTGCCTTCTGAGGCGGGCGCATCTCACCGTTGCATCCTGCCTCATCGAGCAAGCTCTGACTCTCCATGCCTGCTAACCAACCCTCCATTGCGCTCCTGAAAATGCTGGAGTAAAGTCACATTTCCAGATGAACTACGGCACCCTCCCTTCGCGGCTTTTGCACGCCATTGATTCCGTCCCCAATCCTCGCGCACAGATGGTCCGCGCCAACGGTCAATGGCAATCCATCTCTTCTCAAGAATTTCTCCGCCGCGTCGCGGGCCTCTCCACCGCATTGGTCGAACTCGGCGTAAAGCCCGGCGACCGCGTCGGCCTTTTCGCCGCCAATCGCCCCGAATGGCACACCGCCGACTTCGCCATCACCGGTGCCGGCGGCATCACCGTCCCCGTGTACTTCAACGAATCCCCCGACCGCATGACCTACATCCTTCGCCACTGCGGCGCCAAAGTCGTCTTCGTCGCCGGTGCTCCGCAATTACAAAAGCTGCTCGCGTGCCGCCCGAATCTCCCGGAACTCGAACAGATCGTCGTCGCCGATGCTGGCACCGATCTCCCCTCCGAAGCGCTCCGCTATGAAACGCTGATAGCCAGCGCTGGCGGCGCGGACATCTCCTCTTATCGCATGCGCTCCTCCCAGGTTTTGCCCGGCCAGCTTGCTTCGCTCATTTACACTTCCGGCACCACCGGCGAGCCCAAGGGCGTCATGCTCACGCATACCAACTTCTGCTCCAATGTCACCGACGGTCAGGGCGAGTCTCTGTTAAATGCCAGCTCGGACCTGGCCATCTCCTTTTTACCCCTGGCTCATGTCTACGGCCGCATGATCGACTATTCCTATATTTTTTCCGGAATTACCGTCGCCTATGTGGACGTCGTGGAGACGCTGCCCCAGGCTCTTCTTGAACTGCGCCCCACGGTCCTCGCCGCCGTCCCTCGTGTCTTCGAGAAAATCTACACCCGCATCATCGAGCAGGGCCACAAGACTACCGGCATCAAACGGAAACTTTTCGATTGGTCCATGGAGGTTGCCACGAAATCGGCGGCCTGGCGCTCCGGCGAAAAAAGCGCCGCATTCCCGGTGAAGCTCCAGTGGGCTCTTGCCGACCGCCTCGTCTATTCCAAGTTTCGTGCCGGCACCGGCGGACGTCTGCGCGTCGTTTTCTCCGGCGGCGCGCCTCTGGCTCGAGAACTTGCGGAATTTTTCTGGGCTATCGGCATTCCTATTTACCAGGGTTACGGTCTCACGGAGACTTCTCCCACTCTCACTTCCAACTATCCGGTCAACCGCGCCGGCAGTTGTGGCAAGCCCATCAAGAACGTGCAGTTGCGCATCGCCGAAGACGGCGAAATCCTCGCCAAGGGCCCTTGCGTCATGCAGGGCTACTACAAAAGTCCCGACGCTACCCGCGAAGTCCTCACCGAAGACGGCTGGTTCCACACCGGCGACATCGGCTACATCGATAAAGACGGCTATCTCTTTATCACCGACCGCAAAAAAGATCTCATTAAAACCGCGGCAGGCAAATTTGTCGCCCCTCAGCCTATCGAAAATGCACTGAAGACCAGCCCCTATCTCCTTAACGCCGTGGTCCTCGGTGACCAGCGCAAATTCATCGTCGCTCTCCTCGTACCCAATCCCGTTACCGTCTCCGCCAAAGCCGCCGGGCAGGGCATTAAGTTCGCTTCCAACAGCGAACTCGTCAGTCATTCCTGGGTTCGCTCCCTCATCGAGGCCGAAGTCCGCCGCCTCACCTCCCATCTCGCTCAATACGAATCCGTCAAGCGCTTTGCTCTCCTTCCCAACGATTTCACTTTCGATGACGGCAGCCTCACCTTCACCCTCAAACTCAAGCGCCGCGTCGTCGAGGAAAAATATCGCGATGTCATCGAATCCCTTTACGCTGACGTCGCCGAGCCTCGCCCCATCCTCCAGAACTAGTTCCGCACAAGCCGTTCCTAATCAGGTGTCATCTCGAGTGCAGCGAGGGATCTGCCCTTCGTCGGTGGCAAAGCAAGCCATGAACCCGTTTGCATTGCCCTTGCATCCAACGCCATGGAAGCAAACAATAAGGCACAAGGAGGGAGTCACCATGGCTGGAACAGGAACCGCGAAAGCTCGTACCTATAAAAGCAGTGTAGGCGTCCCGGAAGCGAATCGGCAGGCCATCACCGCGCTTCTCAACGCGCGTCTTGCCGATGCCGTTGATCTCTTCACCCAAGTCAAATGGGCTCACTGGAATCTCAAAGGCATTAATTTCATTGCGCTCCACGAACTGTTCGATTCCGTCGCCGAACATATCGAGGGTCAGACCGATTCCATCGCCGAGCGCATTGCCACTCTGGGCGGCGTCGCCAACGGCACGGCCCGCGAAGTCACCGCAAAATCGGGATTGAAGGAAGCGGATCTCGGCGCATCCGACGGCCCCTCGCAGCTCAAGTGGCTGGTCCACAACGTTGCGCATCACGCCAACGCTCTTCGTCAAGCCATCAATGAGAGCGATGACCTCGGCGACGCCATCACCGCCGACCTCTTCACCTCCATCACCCGCGATCTCGACAAAGATCTCTGGTTCCTCGAGGCGCACCTGCAAGCCTAAGCGTCCGCGAAGCGGGCTTTTTCACAACCGCCTCGCACATTCAGGAAAATTCCCTGTAGGGGCGCAGCACGCTGCGCCCCATACGCCAGGGTTTCTCCTTCAAGGTCTCTCTACGCTGAAGAAGCTGCGTCTCCACAAAGACGATCAAGAAACAAAAAGCTGCAAGCGATTAGTCGCTTGCAGCTTTTTCATGTTTGGTTTTCAGACGACGATCGATCTACGGCTGCACAGGCTTTCCGTCAGCATCAAGAATCCGGATCTCTCCCAGTTCTAGCTCCTTGATCCCAGTCTCGATCTTCGCCCGATCTCCCACCACGACCCAGATCAGGTTGTCCGGATGGATGATAGTCCTGGCGGCATCTTCGACGTCGTTCGTCTGCAGCGCTCGTATCTTCCCGGCAAATGTTTCGTAATAATTCTCCGGCAGGCCGAACTGCACGACGTTATTGATGGATTGCCCGACTTCCGCAAGTGTTTCGCGCGATCCAGGCAGTCTGAGCGTCTCATTCGCCTGGATTTTCACCAGTTCATCCGCGGTCACGGGGTGATCGCTCACCAGTCCGCGCAGCTCCTTGTTCATCTCCGCCATCGACTCTTTCGTTTTGTCGGTTTGTACCGGAGCCTGTGCCAGGAAGGGTCTCTGCGCTCGCGCAGCAGATAGCACACTCCTTGCTCCATAGGACCAATGTTTGTCCTCGCGCAAGTTCATATTCAAGCGTGCGCCAAACATTCCTCCAAATACGTCATTTGCCGCCACCATGGCCACTTCTTTCGGGTTGGCCGCCGGTGGCGCGATGTTTCCGGCAACGATGTAGGACTGCACCGCGCCTGGTTTGTCGATCAAGTACACGACAGACTTTGCCGGAAGCGTTACGTTTTTGATGTTCTTCTCGGGAATCTGTCCGGCCTTCCAGCCGGCAAAAAGTTTCTCCAGTTTCGGCGTGATCTCCGCCAGCGTCGTGTCCCCGGTGATCACCAGCGTCGCGTGGTTCGGCTTAAACCAGACATGGTGAAATTTCACCAGATCTTCGCGCGTGAGTTTCTCCACGCTTTCCTTTGTCCCGGACCCGGTCAGCGAATTTCCATACGCATGCCCTGGCCCGTACATCAGTCCGGGAATTACGCGCTGCGCGATCTGCCCGGGGGTGCTCTTTTCTCGATCGATCTCGGCCAATCGCTGTTTTTTTTGCCGCTTGAAGTCGTCTTCGGGAAACACCGGGTTCAAAACCACATCCGCAAACAACTCCAGCGACGGGTCCAGCTTCACCTTCAGCGCGGAGAGTTCCACCGTGGACAGATCGAGATTCGCTCCCGCTCTCAACTGTGCGCCCTGTAGCTCCTGTTCGTCGCTGATCTGCAGCGCTGTCCGTGTTTTGGTCCCTCCGTTCAGCAGCGCCATGGTCAAGCTGGCTGTCCCCGGTGCGGCAGATTGATCCGCCGCGTAGCCTGCATCCATATCCAGCCAGAAATTAACCAGTGGCAGTTCGTGGCGCTCTGCGAGCACCACTTTCAGCCCGTTTGAAAGCGTCGCATGCTGCATCTTGGGAAGTTTCAGTTCGGGAGGCGTCCCCGTTTCCGGCGCTTTCGAACGGTCTGCTCCCGTGGCTTCCGCTTTGTACGGCGGGAAGGGAACCACTTCGAGCGCGTACACTCCATCCGTCAGCCAGCGGTTCGCGGCCGCTTTCAGATCCTCCGCCGTGGCCTCTTGGATTCTTTTTTCTGAAATCTTGTAAGCCTCGGGATTTCCCAGAAACACCTGGTTCTGCGCCAGCCGGTCCGATTTTCCCCCGAACCCGCCGATGCGTTCGATTCCACGGATAAAACTAGCCTCGTCTAGTGCTTTCACGCGTTCCAACTCTTCGGCCGTCGGCCCTTCCTTCAGGAAGCGCGCCAGCTCTTCATCCAGCTCTTTTTCCACTCGCTCGAGATTTTGCTCCGGCCGCGCGGTGGCTATCAGCAGGAACTGCCCGCCAATCTCCCGCAAGAACGCGTTGGCGTTTACTCCTGTTGCGATTTGATCGTCATAGACCAACCGCTTGTATAAACGCGACGATTTCCCTTGGCTCAGAACATCGGCCACCATGTCCAGATAATCGCCGTCCGCCGTCCCGTACTCCGGAACGTTCCACACTTTGTATATCCGCGCCTGCGGCACCCGGTCCTGCACGATTCCCCGGTGCACCCCGGTCATTTTCGCGATCCACATCTCCTGATGTCCCACGGGCGGTCCTGGCGGAATATTTCCAAAATACTTTTCCACTTTTTCTTTCGCGGTTTTTACGTCGATATCACCCGCGAGAGCGATCACCACATTCGACGGCCCGTAATACGTCTTGAACCATTCCTGCACGTCGGGCATCGACGCCGCGTTGAGATCGGCCATATCCCCGATCACCGTCCACGAATACGGATGCCCGGCGGGATACGTGTTTTTCGTAATCAGTTCCTGGGCTACCGCGTACGGTTGGTTCTCGCCTTGCCGTTTTTCGTTTTGTACTACTCCGCGTTGCAGGTCCAGCGTCTTCTGGTCCAGCGCGCCGAGCAGATATCCCATGCGGTCCGATTCCATCCACAGCGTCAGATCCAGCGCGGACGTCGGAACATTTTCAAAATAATTGGTGCGGTCGCTGTTTGTCGTGCCGTTCAAATCCGTCGCGCCAATCCGTTCCATCGTGTCGATATAACGTCCCGGCGCATGCTCGCTTCCACCGAACATCAAGTGTTCGAATAAATGGGCGAATCCCGTCTTCCCAGGTTTCTCATTCTTTGAGCCCACGTGATACCACATGTTGACCGCCACGATGGGCGCTTTGTGGTCCTCGTGGACGATGACTGTCAGCCCGTTATCCAGCACGAATTTCTGAAACGGAATCTCTGGTTCATTACTCTGCGCTTGCGCTCCCGCCACAAACAACAATCCAAGCAACATCAGCACTGCAATTCTTTTTCGCATAATTCCCCCCGTAAGAATTTACTTCTCCGCCACCAAAGAGTTGCGATAGATCGGACGCACCACTTTGGGAAAGTTAGACGCATGAAATCAGAAAAGGAGATACAACCGATTTGTCAGCGGCTTCGCCAGGGTCTAGAATTCTCTCGAAGCTTCACCGGAGCCACAAATGTCCGACCAACTCGTCATCGCTGGCCGTGCCTTCAATTCCCGCCTCATCGTCGGCACCGGCAAGTACCGCAGCTTCCAGGAAATGGCCCGCGCCCACGCCGCTTCCGGCGCCGACATGGTCACCGTCGCCGTGCGCCGCGTCAATCTCACCGACAAATCCAAGGAGTCGCTTCTCGACTACATCGACCGCGAAAAGATCTTCATCCTTCCGAACACGGCCGCCTGCTACACCGCCGATGAAGCCATCCGCACCGCGCGCCTTGGCCGCGAAGTCGGCCTCTCCAACTGGGTCAAGCTCGAAGTCATCGGCGATCAGCAAACCCTTTTTCCCGACACCGAGCAGCTCATCGAAGCCACTCGAGTTCTCGTCAAGGAAGGTTTCGTCGTTCTCCCTTACACCAACGACGACCTCATCGCCGCGCGCAAACTCATCGACGCGGGCGCCGCCGCGGTCATGCCCCTGGCCGCGCCCATTGGCTCAGGCCTCGGCATCCAGAATCCGGCCAACCTCCGCATCCTCCGGGAACGCATCACCGAAGTCCCGCTCATCGTCGATGCCGGGGTCGGCACAGCTTCCGACGCCGCCGTCGCCATGGAACTTGGCGCCGACGGCATCCTTATGAACACCGCCATCGCCGAAGCCGCCGACTCGGTCCTCATGGCCGAAGCCATGCGTGACGCTACCATCGCCGGCCGCAAAGCCTTCCTCGCCGGCCGCATGCCCAAGCGCCTCCACGCTGCCGCCTCCAGCCCCCTCTCCGGCGTCGTCCGCTGAGTATTTTGTAGAGGCGATTTTATATCGCCACTCCGTCTTGTGAATTACCACGTAGGTGCCGGGCTTCAGCCCGGCATTCCGCCCTTGCAGTCAGTTGGATATAACCTGTGATTTTTTGCCGGGTTTGGCCTCGGCATCCTTCAGCATTTGAGCCACATCTTGCTGCACACTTTGCTGCAACGCCTCGATCCTCTTCTGCAGCATTGGCATCATCGATTGCATGGATTCCGCCATGATTTCCGGCATTTCCTTCAGCAGTTTTTGTCCCGTCGGCGAAGAATAGAATGTCACCAGGGCCTCCACATCGCCCTTGGTCAAATGTTTCTGATACACCGGCACCATCGCCTGCATGACCTCGTCAAACGGGAACGTCGTCAGAAATTCATCCATCCGCTTGTTCATTCGCGCTTCAAAATCCGGAGGAAGCTTGTCTTTGTGCTGCATAAATTGCTGGTGAGTCATCTCATGCATGGGTTTCAACATGGCTTCCATCATTTTCGTCGTCATGTCGCGCGAATGCATGACGTCCAGGTATCTCTGTACGTCTTCCTTCGACGCTGGCGCATCCGAAGCGGCTTGCTGCGCCGCCGATCCCATCGCCAGCACCAAACACAGCCCCATAACCATCAAAAGTCGCTTCATCTTCGACCTCCGGTAACTTCGGCTCAGAGTATCGTTCCGGGACTCTTACAACAAGCGACGCGTTCCAATCGGTTATAGCGAATGTACTTTGCACAGAAAAGTACTTGACGCCGGGAAGTGGCGTTGTATCCTAGCCATATCAGCCTCGCATGGAAGAGGAGAGCCCCTGCCATGGACGTCATAAATCCAGCTCAGCCGCAAAGTTTCGGCAACCCACCCTCCGACCCACTCCGCGCACTCCTCTCCAATGCCCTCCGCTTTTGGGAGCCGCGCCGTCTCCTCTACAATTCTGTCCTCGCCATCGTTGTGGCCGTGTGGCTCATAGCCACCTGGCCACACTTCCGCCCAATGATGAAGCTTGATTCGATCCTGCTCCTCGCCATCCTCGCCCTGCTGGCCAACCTTTGCTATTGCGCTGCCTACCTCGTCGACATCCCTCTGCAGGGTTCGTCCCCGAGTACTCTCCGTCGCGGCCGCTGGGTCCTCTGGGTGCTGGGCACCCTTTTCGCAATCCTCCTCGCGAACTACTGGATCGTCGACGAGATCTATCCCTTCGTCTGATAACCTCACTGTAGTTGAACCGCCCTCTATCGCTTCGGGTTCGCTTTGGGCGCCTTGTAGCCCTTGCAGCGGCAGCCCGGGAAATTGCACGTTTGGGCGAGCTTGGTGCGTTCGTACATGGGGCCGTACATGCGGATGTGGATGCTCTTGGCGTGCCCGCAGGTGCCGCAGGGAAGTGCTCGATTGTTTCTCATAGCGTCGTCGCCCGCTTATCGTCCGTGCACGAAGTCATCGACCGTTTTCACCACCAGCGCCGGCTGGTCGATAAACGTCAAATGGCCGGCCTTGGGAATCACGACCATTTTCGACCCGGCGATTTTTTCTTGCATGGCGCGCGAGAGCGAAGGATCGCACTCGTCATGGTCGCCCGCAAAAATCAGCGTGGGCACTTTGATGGTGGCCAGCCGGTCGGTATATTCCACGCTGGCCAAATTTCCGTCAATCACGTACTCGCCGTGCGAACCCCACATCTCGCGGTACAAATCCCAGGAAATATTTCCGCCCGCGACGGGATCGTAATTCGGATCGGGGCGATTCTGATACAGATACGGAAAATAGCCTTCACCCCACGCCGCGATGATGTACTCCGCGGTGTAGCGGTTCTTCTCGAAGTCCCGCCCTTTGCCGAAGAGGCCCGCGGCTTCCAGTTTGTCGATGCGCTCGCGGAGCTCCGGCGCCATTTTCTCCTTGATGCGCAGCAGAACTTTGTTCATCTCGATCGTGCTCGACCAGGTGCTGGCCAGGATCAAGTGCGTCAAATTTTTCTGATACTTGAGCGCGTAAGCCTGCGCCAACGCTCCGCCATAGGAATGCCCCATCAGCGAAATTTTTCCCAGGCCGAGTGCGACACGCACCGCTTCGACATCCTCCACCATGTTTTCCACGGTGTAGCCGCTGGCGTCCTCCAGCTTCGAAGATTTGCCCGAGCCGCGCTCATCGATGAGAATCAGCTTGTTGGTGCGCGCCAGCGGCAGCAGATACGGCAGGAAATAGTCGTGCGATTCGCCCGGCCCGCCGTGAACGATCAAAAGCGGCGCGCCGCGACCGACCGTCTTGTAATAAATCATCACGCCGTTGGCGTCGACGAAGCCCTCTTGCATCGGGTAAACATTTGTGGGCGCCACTGCGTGCGCACGCTTGTGCTTTTGTCTTTGCGCCTCAGCGCTGCTCGCAAGAATGCCAAAAGTGAGGAGAAAAACCGCAAGGAGAAGGGAAGTGAACTTTGTTACGCTGACACCAAAGCGCTCGCGAATATCGCTCATCAAGCTCCGCCGAGGTCAAACCTGGAATTTAACGCCCGCGGCATTCTACATCGAATTCGGTTTGTTCACGATTGCTGCGTGTGGCACTCGCTCAATTACAGCGGCTCGCCATCGCGCGCTACTCGTAGCGCAACGTCTGCATGGGATCGACGCGAGTCGCGCGCCGCGCGGGGATGTAGCACGCCGCCAGTGCCACCACCGCAAGTACTACGGTTACGCTCGCAAACGTGGATAAATCGGTGGGCGTCACTCCGAACAACAAGCTGGCCATCAGCCGCGTCAATCCAAAGGCAATGGCGAGCCCCGCGAGCACGCCAGTTACTACCATTCCCGCGCCCTGCTTCATCACCAAGCCGAGCACGTCTCCACCTTGCGCGCCAAGCACGATGCGCAAGCCAAACTCTTTGGTGCGCCGCGCCACGGAATAGGAGATCACTCCGTAGATGCCCACGGTGGCAATAGCCAGCGCCACCGCCGAAAACAGCGTCAGCAGCAGCGTCAGAAAACGCGGCCGCGACTGCGCCTTGGACAAAACATCGTCCATCAAACGCACATCCGCAAGAGGCAGCGACGGATCGAGCGCATTCAATTGCTCGCGTACCACGCCGGCCAGCGAACGCGGGTCGCCGGTCTGCGCGCGCATCACCACATACATATCGGGATTGCCCTCGCCTTGGGTCTGCCGATAAGGGACGTACAGCTCGGTTCCAGTGGGGCGATCGAGGCCGGCATTTTTCACATCGTCCACGACTCCCACGATGGTGCACCAGGGATCACTCTCGCCTGGCCGAATGCGCCGCCCGATGGGATTTTGGCCCGGCCAAAATGTCAGGGCCATGGTTTTATTGATGATGACCACATCCGGCGCGCCCTTGACGTCGCGCTCGTCAAAAAGCCGCCCGTCCATCAGGCGGATGCCCATGGTCGAGAAATAATCTTTGCTGACTGACTGGTAGTAATCCACGTTGTCTATGGGGCCCCCTTCGCGCTTTACGAGCCCCTCGATATCCGTGTCGTTCATATTCGGGGGGCGCATGGGCGCCAAGCCGGAGACCAGCGCGGCGGAGCGCACGCTGCTGAGACGAGTCAGGCGCTCGTCGAAGCGCGTCCAGAAGCTGGTGATCTTTGCGGGGTCGGTGTAGATGCCGCCTGGCAGCGAAACGTGCATGGTGATTACGCCATCGGCATTCAGGCCGGTGTGGACCTCCTGCAATTTCCAGAAGGCGCGCAGCATCAATCCGCAGCCGATGAGCAGGACCAAGGCCATGGCGAGCTCGCCGGCTACCAGAAAGCGGCGGAAGAGTTGCGCACCAGCGGCGGGCGTTGTGCTGCCCGCGGTGTCCTTGAGCGCTTCGGAGATGCCGCTGAGCAGCAGCGGCGCAAGCGGAGCGAGGCCAAACAGGATGCCGGTGACCAGACTGGTTCCCAGAGTGAAGAGGAGCACGCGCCAGTCCATGGAGATTTCATCGGCGCGGGGAAGGCCGCCCGCATTGGTGAGTTGCACGAGGCGCAGTCCGGCAAATGACAGCGCGATGCCGAGAATAGCGCCGCAGAGCGCTAACAAAACTCCTTCGGTCGCAAATTGGCGAGCCAGACGCGTCAGGCCAGCGCCCAGCGCGCCACGAATGGCAATTTCGCGACGCCGAGCTTCGGCTCGCGCAAGAAGAAGATTTGCGACGTTCACACTGGCGATGAGCAGAACGAATGCGACGGCGCCGAGCAGCATCAGCAGCGCGGGCCGCACGCTCGAGACGACTTCAGCTTGCAGGGGAAAACTTACGATGGTGTGATTCTTCGGGTCGAAGCTATGCTCTTTCGGCGCGCGCTTTTCGCCATAGGAGTTTACCAGCGACGCCAACTCGCCCTGCGCTTGTTCCCACGAAACGCCCGGCTTGAGGCGGCCGAGCAGATAATAGTTGTGGGAACCGCGGCCTCCCGGCTTGGCGGGGTCAATCTGCAATGGCGTCCAGAGCTGCGCGGGATCTTGTTCGCCCGGAGGAAATTGAAAACCTTTCGGCATCACGCCGATGATGGTGCATTTCCTGCCGTCGAGCAGCGTTTCACGTCCAACGATGTCAGGGTCGACGGCAAAAGTGGTTCGCCAGGTGCCGTAGGAAATATCCGCGACCGTAGGTGCGCCCGGCGCATCATCGGCCGGCGAGATCAGGCGTCCAGTGACTGGCGCAACGCCGAGAGTCTCGAGCAGGCCGCCGCTGACATACGCTGCGGTGGCACGGACTGGCTGTGTCTTGCCGGCGAGATTCGCGCCGCCGGTGATCCAGGCGTCTAGCGAGGCCCAGGAGTGTGTGTCGCGGCGCAGGTCCAGGAATTCCGGGCCAGAAGTCCAGAAGCGGTGCAGGCCGCCATTTGGGAATGTTGGGAATTCAGTGTAGACACGGACGAGCTGTTCGGGGTGCGAATAGGGTAGCGGCTGAAGGAGCACGGCGTTGACCACCGTGAATATTCCGGTGGTTGCGCCAATGCCCAGCATGAGGCAAAGCACGGCGGCGGTGGTCAATCCCAGGTTGTTGCGCATCATGCGCAGGGCGAAGAGGATGTCCTGCCGGAGCGTTTGCATGGAGGCCTCCGATGGCCAAAGATACGCTAAAAAGGCGGCAGAAGTTCCCGGCACGAACAAACGGTGGCGTCAGTTCTGACCTCGCCGATCTGGATCGCTGTCACCGATAAAGGAAAGCGCTTGATCTACTTCCAGCTCTTGATCCAGAAGCCGACGCCCGTGCTGATGACCCAGGCAGCGAGCGTCCATTTGAAAGATTGCGAGAAGCTGCGCAAAGCGTCCATCTTGGCCTTGCAGATGAAAGAGAGCTCGAAGACCTGATCGGTGATGTTGCGAAGGATGCGCATTGAGGTAGCCTGCGAAACGCCCTCGAAGTATTTATCGTTGTTCTGGTGGTGGAGGACGTGCTCGTAGTAAAGCAGGTCGGTCCCCGTGTGCTGCTTGTGAGAGTGGCGCGCCACTCGCGGGGTCAGCACGTGGGAAATCAAATAGAGTGACCAAACAAATGCGAGCACGAATCCACCATAGCTCAGGAGGTACAGCGCGCTGGCCCAGTCCTCGAGCCGGGTGGCCCATTGCAGCGCGGGCAAAACTTCTTTTCCAAGCGGGATGGTGCTGGCGCCAAAAAACAAAAGAAACGTCACCAGGTAGCCGGCCTTGAGGTCGGCGGCGCGGATGATGGCCTGTTGGTCTTCAAAATTGCGCCAGGCAAAATTGATCTGATCCTCACGCGTGAAAAGAGTTTTGTCCCGCGCGGCCAGCTTTTCCATTTCGACTACATCGTCTGGCGTTTCCAAGTGACCTTCCTTCTCTTGTTCCAATTCCGGCCGGTAAACGGTCGTTGCCGGGGAAGAGTGTACACCTGACTCTTTCGTCCGGCGGGCTGGCTGCGGGCGAATGGGCAATTCCCGCAGTATCTTAGCTCCGGCGCGCGGATTGGGAAAGCCTCAACGTCGAGCGCTTCGGTGTGCAAGGCTATTACAACGTGCGGAAGAGGAAATGCCAGGTTACATCGACGGCGGCGTGAACAATGGCGGAGGCAAAGATGGAGCCGGTTTTGCGCCAGGTCCAGCCGTAGAAAAATCCGGCGATCGACGCGAGGATCACGTAACGCCAATTGGGGAAGCCGCCGTTGGTGATGTGGGAGAAGCCGAAGAGCACGGAAGCGGTCCACCAGCCGGCGATCTCGTTCTTTGAGGCGCGGGAGAGCATGTTTTGCAGAAGGCCGCGGAAGAGAAATTCTTCCGGCCAAGCGGTAAAGAGCAGAACTCCGAGCGCGACCGGCGGGAGCGAAATCCACGCGCCCCAGCGCGGCGCGAATTGGATGAAGTGCAAGCCCTGGCCCAGCGGGATGGCGATGCAGCCAAAGACGATGAGGCTCCCGAGAATGTACAGGCTCCAACTTTTTCCCCAGCCGATCGAGTAGCCGATCCCGTTTGCCCGGCGCAGCAATACAAATGATGCAAGCGCGACATTCACGCACAACAGCACCGTGAAAACGTATGCGAGGCGCCCGGTCGGATAGGGCCACAGCCAGTGCGATGGCAAGAATTTCACGGCGGTCCAGACTCCGGCGAGGGTGAGAAAATCCTGCCACGCGCCTGGCGGCCGGCGTTCCGCGGACGCCCCCAGCGCCAAAGGCAAAAGCACCAGTCCGGCGACAATTGCGGCACGCGTGAACGCGAATGTATTTGTCCCCAGGGCGTAAATCAGGTACACAAGAAACGCGCATGCGCCCAGCAGGAATCCTCCGCCCGCGGAAAACCGGCTGGAAAGGGAATCGCTGACGCCGCGCGCCGCAAAAAGCAGCATCACCAGAAAGAAAAATGCGAAGGCCGTCAGCGTGGCCGCGAAGGCGCGCCCGCCGTAGCCGAGCCACAAAGAGTAAAACGTTGCGGCAAGACACAGCACGGCCCAGAGGCCGAGCATGGGAAGCGGGCCGAGTTGGCGAGTGGCGGGCAAACAGGAATTGTAACGCAGCGAGATGACAGACCAAATGCAACCTTCGGCGCGGCGGCTGGCGCACATCGACTGGATGCGCGGGCTGGCGTGCGTGCTGATGTTTCAAACGCACTGCTACGACTCGTGGCTCAGCCCGGAAGCGCGAAAATCGACGCTGTTCGCATGGTCGCAGTTGGGCGGAACGCTGCCGGCGCCGCTCTTCATTTTTCTTGCGGGGATTTCGTTTGCGCTGGTTACGGATCGGCTACGGGAAAAAGGCGCAGAGCGCAACGCCATCGCACGAACCACGATTTTGCGCGGTGCGGAAATCTATGCTCTGGGATTGCTTTTCCGCGTTCAGGAATTTGCGCTTGGCTTCGGGCATGCGCCGTGGACGGATTTGCTGCGCGTGGATGTGCTGAACATCCTCGGCATATCGATGATGTTGATGGGCGTGCTTTGCTGGCTGACGGCAGCGGGATCTTCGACAACCGTCGCAGGTGAAGGCAATTCAAATGTTGGCAAGTCGCGGAACTTGGGAATCGCGGGCGCGTTCTTTGCGGCGACTCTGGTGGCCGTGGCAACTCCGCCATTATGGACGACGTACCGTCCAAAATTTCTGCCTTGGCCGCTGGAGTCTTACATCAACGGAGTGCACATTTTCGGCAAGCCGCAGCCGTGGCTTTTTCCTATTTTCCCGTGGGTGGCGTTTGCGTTTGCCGGGCTCGCGGTTGGATTTTTTCTGTTTACGGATTTTGCCAAACGCCGGGAAGATGTAGCCTTTGCGGCGATTGGCGGAGCAGGCATGCTTGCCTGCGTTTTGTCACTGTTGTTCGACGCATCGAGCGTCCATCTTTACGAAGGTTACGATTACTGGCACACCAGTCCAAACTTTCTCCTGGTGCGCTGCGGGATTCTGCTCATCATTTTATTCAGCGCGTATGTGTGGTGCCGCTGGGGGCTGGCGCAAAAGGGCTTCAGTCCGCTCATCCAGCTCGGCAAAACTTCGCTGCTGGTCTACTGGGTACACATTGAGTTCGTTTATGGCGGACTGTCGATCCTTCCCAAACGGCAGTGCAGTGTCGCGAAGGCAAGTCTGGGGCTGCTGACGATTTTCCTGGCGATGCTAGCGCTTTCGTTGCTGCGCACGCGCTGGAAAAAGCGACCAGCTATTGATTCGCGGAGGAGTTCTGCTGGGGCGCCGGCGACTGCGGCGAATTAATAATGATCTCGCCGGGTTTGGCGAGCAGCAGTTCATCGCGGGCGATTTTTTCGATGCGGCGGGGATCAGTCTTCAAAGATTTCACGTCGTCCTGAAGCTGCGAATTTTCCGAATTCAGGCGATGGAGTTCTTTTTTGACTTTTTCGATTTCGCCCTGCGTGCGGCGCATGGCCAGGAAGCCGTGTGCGCCGAAAACATTGTGCACCAGCAGCACGACGACAAATAATCCGAGAAGGCCTCGTCCATACTGTTGGAGCAGCGAGCCCATTTTTTCTTCGAAGGTCATCGCGTTTCGTTTTGCAAGACCCATGCGGTCGCTTCCTGTGTCAACTTCGCCGACTTCGCGGCGGTTTCCGCTTCCACGTAGAGGCGCAACAGCGGCTCGGTGCCGGACAAGCGCAGCAGCATCCACGAGCCGTCATCGAAAACAAATTTTGCTCCATCGGTGCGGTCCACGGATACAACTTTCCGGCCCAGCAGTGTCGAACTGTCCACCGCGACCTTGCGTATGGCATTTGCCTTTTGTTCGTCGCTCAAGTGCAGATTTCCGCGCACGGGCCAGAATTCGCGGCCGATCTTCTTGTAGAGCGCGCGAATTTGTTCGCCGACGGACGCGCCGCGCGCGGCAATCATTTCCGCGACCAACAGGCAGGCGAGGATGCCGTCTTTCTCCGGAATGTGGCCGCGAATCGTGAGGCCGGCGCTTTCCTCACCGCCCAGGGCGATTTTATCTTCGCGAATCATCTGTCCGATGTATTTGAAACCCACTGGCGTCTGAAATGTTTTCTGGCCATGCGTTTTGGCTACAGCGTCGATCATTTGCGTTGTGGCGACGCTGCGCGCCGCGGGCATCTTCCAGCCACGAGACTCGATGAGGTAGTCGTAGACCAGCGCGAGAATCAGATTGGGCTGAATCCACGCGCCGTCGCGGTCGATGAGGCCGAAGCGGTCGGCATCGCCGTCAGTGGCTAGCCCGGCGGCGGCTCCAGAATCGAGAACGGCTTTGCGCAGCGGTGCCAGGTTTTCTTCGGAGACGTCCGGGCCGGTGCCATCGAAGAGGCAATCGCGATTCGCGCGGATGGCCTGCACGGGGACGCCGTGATCCGCAAGGGCGCGGTCGAGATAGCCCGCGCCGCAGCCGTGAAGGGCGTCGGCCACGAATTTTACTTTGGCTTTGGCGAGCGTTTCGAAGCGGACAAGTTCCTCGATGCGCTTCAGATAGTTTTCTCGGAGATTGACGATCTCTCCTTGCGAATTTTTAGTGTGAGATGACACGACCGGCCGCATAGGGAACGGCGCATCTTTGGCGATCAGTCCGGCGACGCGCGCCTCGATGTCCTTGGTTACTTCCGGGAGCGCTGGACCGGCATCGGCGGAAGAGAATTTCAGGCCGTGGTATTGCGAGGGGTTGTGGCTCGCAGTGAAATTAATGCCGCCATCGAGCTTGCGGCGAGTGATTTCGTAAGCGACGGCGGGCGTCGGCGTAAATGTCTCGCAGAGTAGCGTGCGCACTCCGTGGTGTTGGAGAATCTCGACGGCGAGCTGCGAGAATTCCTCCGAATAGAAGCGCGTATCGTAGGCCACAAGAATCGTGGGATTCCTGGCTTTGCTCTTGACGTGCTCGGCGATGGCTGTGACTGCCAGGCGCACGTTAGCGAATGTAAAATCATCGGCGATCAAGCCGCGCCAGCCCGAAGTGCCAAACTTAATCGGAGAGTTGCTCATGGAGCGGTATTCTAGACCGGGGAAAGTTGAAAGTCGAAACCTGAGAGTTGAATGTTGAGAAGATCGACGCCCTGATCATGCGGGCTTTACTATCGTTGGCGGGCGGGGCAGATTCGTGTGAGTGGTGCGGACGATCCGGGAGGGCCTGAGCGTGAAGCATGGGAGGAAGGCAATCTTAAGAAAGGCGGGGCCAAGCAGAGTCGTGCTGGTGACTTGCGGGACGCTCAACGAAGGGAGACGCATCGCGCGGGCCGTTGTTGCAAATCGCATCGCAGCTTGCGTCAATGTGTTCGTGAGCCCTGTCGAATCCTTCTACACCTGGAAAGGGAAGCTGGAGAAAACACGCGAGTTTCTGCTGGTGATTAAGACGACCGAGAAACGCCTGGTTGCTCTGGAGAAGGAAGTGCTGCGGCTGCACAGCTATGAAGTTCCCGAGTTTATTGTGCTGCCGATCATCGCAGGCTCGAGAGGCTATCTCTCCTGGCTGTACGAAAGTGTTGCAAAGGGGCGCATCGTCTCCAAGTCAAAGCGCTAAACTGGTGCCAGCGAAACCAGTTCTTCGAGGTGCGGTGATCACGATCCGCCTGCTCGCCCTTGCACTTTGCGCGTTTTGGTGGATCGCGGAGTTGACGCGCACAGCGCTGCGAGACACGGAACCACCCAAAGACTCGGACAAAAGCACGTCGCGACTGTGGGACGCCAGCCATCTGATCGCCGTGATCGGCATGGCCGTGGGTTTTAGTCATCTAGGACACGTGCGAATCGGAGAACGGTTCATTAATGTCTGCGGATTGGTGCTGATCCTCGCGGGGATCGTTCTTCGCTGGAGCGCGATTGCCACCCTGGGTAGATACTTCACAGGCAAGGTGCAGATTCTCAATGAACACCGCCTCATTCGAAGCGGACTGTACGGGTACATTCGGCATCCGGCGTATACGGGGGCTCTCGTGGGCTATCTTGGTCTCGGTCTTTCGTTTGCCAACTGGATCAGCCTTATCCTTATCTTTTGCCCGGTGCTGTTCGCAGCGCTGTGGCGAATCCGGGTCGAGGAGGAAGTTTTGAGACAGGCGTTCGGAAATGAATACGCCGATTACTCGGACAAGACGAAGCGTTTGTTTCCTGGGATTTATTAGAAATGTGGCCCCCACACCTCCGTGTTGAACGGTAAGGTTTTTACTCATACCGCAAGCAATCGATGGGGTCGAGGTTGGCCGCCAGATTCGCCGGATAGTAACCGAAGAATAGTCCCACGCCGACGGAGATCGCAAACCCGATAGAAACCCACAGATAGGAGAGTGTCGCGGGAATCGAAGGCGCCAGAGTGCGCACCGTCGTGGAAACAGCGGCTCCGATTAGAATACCGAGTGTGCCGCCGATCAGCGTGAGAACCACAGCCTCGAGCAAGAATTGCAGGCGGATGTCCGCGCGGCGAGCGCCGATGGCTTTGCGCACGCCGATTTCCTGGGTGCGCTCGGTCACAGAAATGAGCATGATGTTCATCACCCCGATGCCACCCACCAGCAGTCCGATGGAACTAATCACTGTAGTGAGAATCACCAGCGCGCCGGTGAGCTGGTTCCACAAATTACTGATGAAGTCCGGTGAGCTCAGCTCGAAATCATTCTCCGTGCCGGCGGGGAGGCGGCGCAGGCACCGCATGGCCTGGATGACTTCGCCTTGCGCCGTTTCGACGTTTACATTTGCCGGGACGGTGAAAGCCATGATCAACTCTTTCGCTTCCGGATACGCCTTCTTGAAGCTGCTCAGAGGAATGATCGCGAAAATATCCACGCCAGGGCCAACAAACAAACCCTGGTCGTGTTCGAACACCCCGATGACCTCGTAGACGCTGCCGTTGATGCGCACGGTTCTTCCGAGGGCGTCGGTGTTGGGGAAGAGTGATTCGCTGATGGCCGCACCCAGGACGACGACCGGGCGGGCGTGCTCCTGGTCGAAGGCGCTGATGAAGCGGCCGCGGTCGATGCTGAAAAGCGGAATGGCATCGATGTATTCCGGCTCTGCTCCGCGCACGATGACCTGTTCGACGCTGTAGTGGCCGCTGGTGATGAGATTCGAATCACCGAAAAAAAAGCCGCGCGTGCCGATGGTGGTCAAGGCTTGCACGTCGGGAGCAGCATCGCGGATGAAGCTGGCGTAGTTGTATTCAAAATATTTGCGTACACGAATGCGGTCCGGCCAGCGAGAAGGATCCGTGCCGGGCGGAAATCGCGAGATGAAATAAGTGCGAGAGCCGAGAGATTCCACGCGGTCCTGCACGAACTTGTTGAGGCCCTGGATGATCGCGGCCATGGAAATTACCGAGGAAACGCCGATGACGATGCCGAGGACGGTGAGAGCGGAGCGCACCTTGGAGGAGCGCAACGTCTCCATTGCGGCAAGAAAGTTTTCGCGGGCTTGCGCAAGGGTCATAAGGGGCATCAGTCCGACCTCAACGCCACAACCGGGTCGAGCCGCGAGGCGCGCAACGCCGGATAGATCCCAAAAAATAATCCAACCGCGGAGCTGAGGAATACTCCCAGCACCGCGACCCAGGTCTGCACGGAGGCCGGGAAAGGAGTGAAGGTCCGTAAGGCCAATGCAACCAGAAAACCCATGGAGATGCCCGCGATTCCTCCGGCGATACACTGCAGCACGCTTTCCGCGATAAACTGGCGCAGGATATCGCTTTGCGTTGCACCGACTGCGCGGCGCACGCCGATCTCCCGGCGGCGCAAGCTGACGCTCACCAGCATGACGTTCATGATGACGATACCGCCGATGACCACCGAAATGGCGCTCACCAGAATGAACACACCAAAAAATGCGGAGCTGATGCTGCGCCACAAGGCCATATAACTTTCTTTGGTGCCAATGAAAAAGTCATTTTCCATTTTTCCGCTCAGGTGGCGGCGTGAGCGCAAAACCAGCTGCGCCTGGTCCTGCGCTGATTCAAAGTTCTCCGTGCTGCTTTTGATGTTGAGGATCAGGCTGGTGTGAATCCCCTCGATGCGCAGGAACACCGGTAGCGGCGCCATGACGAAATTGTCCTGGTCCTGCCCGAGAACGCTGCCGACCTTCTCCATCACGCCGATGACCATGAGTTCATTGTTGCCAAGGCGAATAGTCTTCCCGATGGGATCCATGCCGAGAAAAAGTTGCTGCACGAGCGTATCGCCGATGAGGCAGACGTCGGTGCGATGCTCTGCTTCGGTGGGAGTGAAGTAGCGGCCGAGCTCAACCGCGCGGGTATCAATATCCGCCATGTTTGCCGTTTGCCCGGAGAAACTCACGTCCGGCACTTCTTTGTTGCCGTAGCGCGCCCGAACAGTTGTGCTCGCCGTCGCGCCAACCACTTCGCAGGCGGGACATCCCTCGGCAATCGCGCGCATGTCGTCGACTTCAATTTTCTTGTACTTCAGAGCTTTGATGATGATGTTGAAATCGGTGACTGCGAAGGGTGTACGCGCAATTTGGAAGACATTGGTGCCCAGGTTGGCGATCTTCTGTTCGACATAGAGATTTGCGCCCTGCACGATGGTCATGACGGTGATCAGCGTGGCCACACCCATAGTCAGGCCCAGCATGGTGAGCGAGGCGCGCAGCTTGTGCGAGCGCAGAGCGCTGAAGCACTGCGCAAGATTGTCACGAACGGCGAGCATGGAGCGGAGAAAGTCTCTCCTGTTACTCTACCGCATCGTGCGAAGCGCGAGGTACGAACTCTCGGGCGATGCGGAATCACCTCTGAACAGAATACGAAGAAAAGGGTGCACGGGTTACGGTTCGGCTTCATCGTTCAGCGTCTTCCCAGAAAGCAGGCGGTTCGACTGCGATTGAGCCTTCATATACGTCCTGCGTTGACCGAAGGGATCAACTCCCGGATGGTGCCGCCACTCGGAGTTATGGTCGGAGCCGATTTGCGCAGCGGTTGCATGAATCCCATGGACGCATCGTAAGCTCGTCGGAAACTGATCCACCCACGGTTAAGAAGCTGAGATGACCGGCTGCTGTAGCGCAACGCTGGAACTGTGAAATTCTCAGGCGTAGAGCAGGGCTTGATCGAGGTCGGCGACGATGTCTTCGATGTCTTCGATGCCGACGGAGAGGCGCACCAGGCCTTCGGTGATGCCGATGCGTTCCTGCACTTCTTTGGGCATGGAGGCATGGGTCATCAGCGAGGGCAGAGAGATGAGAGTCTCGACACCACCGAGGCTTTCGGCGAGCGAGCAGAGTTTAACTTGGTTGAGGAAACGGCGCGCGGATTCGAGGGAGCCGAGCTCGAACGAAAGCATGGCGCCGGGACCCTTCTGCTGGCGGCGCGCGACTTCGTGCTGGGGATGCGTGGGCAAACCAGGGTAATACACTTTGCGCACTTTGGGATGGGCGTCGAGATGCCGCGCGACGGCGATGCCGTTGGCGTTGTGCTGGAGCATGCGGATGGCCAGCGTCTTGATGCCGCGCGAGATCAGAAAGCAATCCATGGGAGCCAGTCCGCTACCGGCGGAGCGCTGGATGAAATAAATTTTCTCGGCGTCTTCGGGGCGCGTGAGAATGACGGCGCCGCCAGTCGAGTCGCTGTGACCATTGAGATATTTGGTCATGGAGTGGACGACGATGTGCGCGCCGAGCTCGATGGGGCGCTGGAGATAGGGGCTGAGGAAGGTGTTGTCGACGGCCAAGGTCACGTTGCGTTCGTTCGCCAGCTTGGCCATGGCGGCGATGTCGGTCACGCGGAGCGTGGGATTGGTCGGCGTTTCCACGTAAAGCAGCTTGGTGTTCGCGCGCATGGCGGCGAGCACCGTGTCCGGAGTGGAAGTGTCCACGAAACTGAACTCGAGACCGAAGTGCACCAGGAGCTGGGTCGAGAGCCGGAAAACGCCGCCATACACCGCTTCCGAAAGAACGACATGGTCACCGGGGCGCAGCAAGCGGAACACGGCATCGATTCCGGCCATCCCGGAGGAAAAAACGTAGGCGCTGTGCCCGCCTTCGAGCTTTGCCACCGTTCGCTCGAGCGCTTTGCGGTTGGGATGATTCGTGCGCGCGTAGTCGTAGCCCTTGTTTTTGCCGAGCTCTTCGTTTACATACGTGGAGGTCTGATAGATGGGGGCGACGATGGCGCCAGTTGCGGGATCGGGTTCCTGGCCCACGTGAATGGCGTTGGTGGCAAAACCCATGTGCTCTCCTTTTGCAGCGCAACCGCTCGGCGCTTCACTGGCCGTGTCGCTTGCAGGCGTTGGAATTCTCGCTGGCCGCGAAGCGGCGACGCACGGTACGGCGCAGAAAGTCCGCCGCAAATCATTCCGTACTCGGAAATGGACGGAGACTCGTGCGTCAGGATCGTGGTAGCGTCCCGGTATTGCCTGCCGAGCAGATTCTTGAGAAGGTACAGTAGCAAAACCGGCGAGTCAAATGGAGGATGGTCCGGTAGCCAGGTCAAGAGAACCAGCCAAGCAGCAGGGCACGCGGGATGGGCATCAAAAGAAGGAACGGAGGAACTTGATCCGGCCGGGTTTTCCATAGAGGATAGGGTCGAGACCAAAATGAATCTGAAGAATTTGCTTTTGGGTTGCTTCCTGATGGCGATAGCCTCGGCGATGAACTCCGGCGCTCATGCGCAGAGTGCGCAGACGACACCGCCGAAGGGCGCGCCGCCACGAGCGGAAACCGCCGCGCGGCTGACGATTGAAGTCAGTGGCGGCGAGAAGGAAACTCCGGTTGAAAACGCCAGTGTGTATGTGAAGTATGTGGAATCACATCTGTTAAAGGACAAGAAGTTCGAGTTGAACGTGAAGACTAATCGCGAGGGAACGGCGCACGTTCCGGATGCACCGATGGGGAAAGTGCTGATCCAAGTGGTGGCGGAGGGATGGAAGACGTACGGAAAATGGTTTGAGGTGACGGATCCGAAGCAAACGCTGAAAGTGCACCTCGAGAGACCCGCCAAGTGGTACTAAGGAAAAGAGTTTTAACGCAAATAATTTTAGTCAGGAAGCCGGCTGTTTACCCGCTCCGGTAATTTCATTGTGATACAATTTTTTCCTGTATCGAGCCAGCGCATCTTCGAACGAATGCGGCAAAAAGTCTTGCGTAGAAGAACGGTTGCACCGAAATAGTGCAAAGCGGACAAGAGTGTTGCAGCGTAGGAAGTTAAGCGGCGAAAGAGCGATGTTTTCCACAAGTTTATCAACACTTGTGTTGAAAACTTAATGTGCCAGAAATATTTCCAGGGAGATTCGGCACTCCTCGTGCTTCGCGGCCCTCCTCGCACATTTTGACCAGCGTTAATCCTCAATGATACAGTCACTCAGCGGAACGACTTCATGACAGAAACCTACGACGGCCCTTTTTCCCTCCTGCAAATGTTTTGGGGAAGTATTGCTGCGCGTCCGCTGCGGAGTTTCCTCAGCGTGGCCGCGATCGGCATTCAAGTGATTTTGGTTCTGTTGATTGCCGGTCTCACTTCGGGAGTAATTTCCGAATGGGGAAAACGCGTGGAAGGCGTGGGCGCGGACATTTTGGTGCAGCCGCCGAACTCCTCGATTTTTTTCGCGTTTTCGAGCGCGGTGATGCAGGAGAGCCTCGGCGACCAGATCTCCGCGCTGCCGGGAGTAGACGAGGTCGCGCCCACTGTCATCCTCACAGAACCAAAGAACTTGGTGATGATCTACGGGATTGACTACAAACGGTTCAACGGACTCAGCCGAGGGTTTCTCTACCGCGACGGCGGACCTTTCGAGGGGCCGGAGGATGTGATCGCCGACGACATCGTGGCGCAAACGAAACACTTGAAAGTGGGGGATCGAGTCACACTGTTGAACCGCTCGCTTCGCGTGTGCGGGATCGTGGCGCACGGGAAGGGCGCGCGCTATTTCATTCCGTTGAAGACGGCGCAAGAGTTCGCGGGAGTGGAAAAGCGCGTTTCCATGTTTTATGTTCGCAGCCGGGGCGACACGGAAGGTACGCGCGCGCAGATCGTGAACCTGATGCCGGGAAACAGTGTTCGCTCGCTCTCCGAGTATGTGAGCCTGATGACCAGTTCGAACCTGCCGCAGTTACGCCCGTTCACCAGGACGATGGTTGCGCTGGGCATGGTCGTCAGCTTTCTGGTGGTGCTGCTGAACATGCACACGATGGTCATGGAGCGCACGCGCGAGATCGGCATCCTGAAGGCGCTGGGCTTTTCGCGGTTCGATGTGGTGCGCATGCTCTTGGGCGAGACGCTTATTTTGACGCTAATGGGCACCGGCCTGGGTATCGCGCTTACCTACGCGACACAGGCCATCCTGAAGGGAACAAATCCAGGCCTGACGATCCTGATTTCCTGGAACTGGATCGTGGCGGCGGTGATGCTGGCGCTGACTGGCGCGGCGATTGGCGCGATCTATCCCGCGATGCGAGCCGCGAGCTACGATCCCGTGGTAGCACTCGCTTACGAGTAAATCTACTTTCCCAGGCTGCGCAGCCGTCCTGCGGGCGCCGTGCTCCATTTGGAACGGACACGTCCACTTTGATTGCCTCATCTCCTCTGACCTGATAATTTTGTGGCACCCACCGGCCCCCCTGGCCGGAAGAATTTTCCGGCCCGCTGTGACACGCGTTGGAAAAGGAGCGGCATGATAAAGCGAGCGCAGACAACACTAGCGACGGTATTTTTCTGCATGGTTTTCGTGGCCTCCACGCCCGCGCAGATGGGCGTGAATCTTTTCAAGAAGCCGGCGATCGCCGATATTTTCAAACCCGTGGTGGGAACTGGCTCCGTCTATGAAACCGACGACGGACAAAAGAAAGAAACGCTCGAAATGTCCGTGGTCGCCAAGGACACCGCGGACGGCAAAGAAGCGTATTGGTTGGAGTTCGGCCACAACGACGCCAAAAGCGGGCAGTTGACCTACATGAAGGTGCTCGTCACCAGGGATGACTTCCAGTTTCATCGCATGATCGTGCAACCGGCGGGCCGTCCGCAGCCCATGGAGATTCCCATGAACCCGAGTATGTCCAGGCAGTCCGCGCTGCAGGATGCCATGGAGAAGTGGCACAAAGTTGGCACGGAGACCGTCACCGTTCCCGCGGGGACCTTCTCCTGCGATCATTGGACGAAAGACGACGGAAAAGGCGACGTTTGGGCCAGCAACAAGGTGTCGCCGATGAGTCTGGTGAAACAAACCAGCCCTGGCAGAACCATGATGCTGGTCAAAGTAATCACCGGTGCGCAAGACCACATCACCGGCACGCCAGAAAAGTTCGACCCGCAGCAAATGATGCAGCAACGTCAGCACCCGAAACCGTAACATCCGCGATAAGTCCGGTCGCCATTTGACGGCGCGCGCTTCTAGCCGCAGAATCTAGTTCGGGCGGAGCAGGAAACGCACCGCCCGAATCGTTTTTTTGTGGTGAAATATGCCGTACAGGACGAGGAGATTCGCGGATGGCCCTTCCCCAGGACAAGCATTACCAGGCAAAGATTCTCGAGCGCAAGGACCTCTCGGAAGATCTCTGGCTGATCCGCGTGGATCCCGGCGGGGCTTTCAAATATTTGGCCGGCCAGTACGCCACGCTCGGCGTCGAAGTTGCGGAGAAACGCATCGAGCGCGCATATTCCATCGTTTCTTCGCCGTACGAGGAGACGCTAGAGTTTTTCGTCGAGCTCGTGCCGCAAGGCGAATTGACGCCGCACCTTTATAAGTTGCAAGTGGGAGACACGCTCCTCTGCCGAAAAATTGCCAAGGGACGATTCACGCTGGATTTGCGCAGCGGCAGAACAAAGCATTTGTTGCTGGCGACCGTCACGGGCATTGCGCCGTTTGTGAGCTACGTGCGCACGTTGTACCGCGATTGGAAAGCGGGGAACAGCCCAATGCCGGGGGAGCACAAGCTGTACTGTTTGCAGGGCGGAAGCCGCTCCTGGGAGTTTGGGTACCGCGAGGAACTGGAAAAAGTTGCAGCGGAAGTTCCGTGGTTCAAATATGTGACCACGGTGAGCCGGCCGTGGGAGGATGCCGCGTGGAGCGGGGAGACGGGGCGCGTCGACGACCTGGTGCGTAAGTACACGGAGCTGTGGGGCTTGCGGCCGGAAACCACGACCGGCTATCTCTGCGGGCATCCCAGCATGTGCGAAAACGGACGCGGCATTTTACAGCGCGCGGGTTGGAAGAAAGATTCGATGTTTGAAGAGGTCTATTTCATTCCGGCGAAAGACGCGGCGGCAGAGTAGCGCCCGCGGCGAGAGAGTTGGATGAATGACGGTCGCGAGGTGGGCCACTACAAAAGAACTGACCTAAGGTCGGCCACTACAAGGCAGATGCGCTAGGCGCCGGGGCTGTAGGATGCCAACTCGCTGGAGAAGTCATCGATCACGGCGAGCGGACAGAGAAGGTGCACGGTGTCGCCGTTGTCCTGCACATCGATCTGCAATTTGCCGCTGTGGGTTTGAATGCGCACGTGCTGGTCTGGTCCCTGAACGTCGACAAAGGTAGCTTCGGGATATTTCGCGAGTTCCCTGGTCAACGTGCGCATCGTTGGCAGGTACGGGCCAGCCTGCATGGCGGCTTGCTGGAGATGTTGTTTAGGGGCGAAGTGCAGCGCCAGGGGCACAGCCGCGGCGGGAACCCAGAGGTGAACGTGCGAGCCGCCGGAGCGATGCTCGTCCACGTCGATCTTGATCACGCCTTCCCGCATGATATAAGCGCCGGTCATAACCATTGTGGTTCCCAGGCCGATGGCGACTTTCGCGAGTAGCATCATGATGTCCTCCATCTCCCCTTAGTCGGCAACGTTCTTCGAATCGAGCCACACGCGAATGGTGTTTTCATCGTCTTTCACGGAAACGAGTTCGGTGTCGCCCTGCGCGCCGAGGGCATGCAGCGCCGCGACGACATCCAACTCATCCTTGCCGGCGGAGAAGAGCGCGTCTACGACCTTCATTGGCACTTTAACTTCGACTTGAGACTTCTTGGCGTGCTCTTTGTCGATGATGTGAACCAGCAGATAGCCATCCTTCTTGGCGACGCGAATGTCATTGTCTTTGCTCTGCACGGTGACGAATTCGCCGTCCTTGGAGGTGCGGATGGCATCGACCATGGCGCGGAGGTCAACGTCGTTGTTGGCATGGGCCAAATCGAGCTTGACCTTGCCGTCGTGCAGGCGGTCTTTATTAATGGTGGGAAGGACTTTTTCGGCCAGCTCCAGGGGCACGTTGACGCGCACCGTTTCACCTTTGGCGTCCGAGCAGATGACCCGGACGTGGAGCCACTGGTCAGGCGCGGAGGCCATTGCGGGAGCCGGGGACTTGGTCGAGCTGGACGAAGACTGAGCAAAGCCCGCGAGAGGTGTAAGCAGTAGAGCGGCGGCGATGGTGAGCGCGGCACGGGGGAAAAAACCTTGCTTGTGGCTGGACATGACGGAATGCCTCCTGACCGGCGGTTGTTGGCCGGTGCTTGATAAGAGGTACGAGGAGGTGCGGGAGAAAGTTTCCCGAAAGAGTGGCTAGAAGTAATGCCATGCTGTTGCCGGTGCCGGACACGAACAATTGCGAGAATGTAGTCAGCCTCAAGTAGAGCCAGGCGCAGAGAATGAACGCAAAGCCGTGTAGCTTCTCTGCGCGAACACATAACTCCTTAATTTTCTGATAATTAGATGAAGAATCGGCCGTAAGGGCAGCGGCTGATTCAGGCTACCTGCGTCCTGTGGAAGGGAATAGTACTGTTGGAGAATGTGTGTTGGTTTTGACATGAATGGAGGGAGCACAAATGACGTTGGTACCGGGGGCACCGACGACCGTGTGGCCTAGGTTGGAAGTTGGAGGTTCCCGTGCGAACCCTACCAAATGGCATCTACTGGAGCACCGTTTTGGCCGCCGCGTTTACACTGGCGGCACCGGTTTGGGCGCAAGAGGCGCGATGGAAGGAGCTGGACGCGCAGGTGGAACAGCTCCAAAAACAGGGGAAGATTGAGGACTCTCTCCCGCTGGCGAAGGAGGAGCTGCGCATCGCCGAAGCCACGTTTGGTCCAGAGCACGCCAACACGGCCGCGGCACTACACAAACTAGGGATGGCCGACGTGGCCCTGTGCCAGTATCCCGACGCCGAAACGCTTTTGAACCGGGCGCTGAAGATACGCCAGAAGGTGATTGGGCCGGAAACGGCTCCGGTAGTCGAGTCATGGAATGGATTGGGCCAACTCTATTATTACCAAGGAAAACGTGCCGAGGCCGAAGCAGCTTTCGAGCGCGCACGGGCAATCGGGGAGAAAGCACTCGGGCCAGAGAACCCCGAGCTCGCGGAGAGCTTGAACGACCTCGGAATCGTTTACGACGAGCAAGGGCGTTATGCCGAAGCCGAGCCGCTGTACAAACGTTCGCTGGCCATCCGGGAGAAAGTGTTGGGCCCGGAGGACTCTGACGTGGCCACGACGTTGAACAACCTCGCAAATTTGTATCATGACCAGACGCGGTACGCGGAGTCCGAACCGCTTTACAAGCGCGCGCTGGCGATTCATGAAAAATTGGGCGGGCCCGACAGCACGGATGTGGCCCTGGACCTGAGCAACCTTGGAATGCTGTACAACGCACAGGGCCGTTACGGTGAGCAAGAGCAGCTTTGCAAGCGCGCGCTGGCGATTTATGAGAAAGCACTCGGGCCGGAGCACCCGAGCGTGGCTACCGTGCTGAACAACCTCGCTAATGTTTACCAGCAGCAAGGCCGGTATGGGGAAGCCGAGTCTCTGTACAAACGGGCGCTGGCGATCGATGAGAAAGCGCTCGGACCGGATCACCCGGACGTGGCCTACGCCTTGAACAACCTCGGGGATCTTTATGTCGTTCTGGGCCGGTACGCAGAGGCCGAGCCAATAGACAAGCGCGTACTGGCGATCCGAGAGAAAGCACTCGGGCCGGAACATCTCGATGTGGCGATGAGTCTGAACAATATGGCGCTGCTGTACCAGGATGAAGGCCGATTAGGGGAAGCCGAACCGCTGTATAAGCGCGCCATCGCCATTCAGGAAAAA
>Ga0210407_10000467_pt1 | contig 46022 bp, 48 predicted proteins | sample IncBWC27MmetaG_FD_150860 | JGI IMG/M metagenome (GOLD analysis project Ga0210407, IMG submission 150860) | Forest soil microbial communities from Barre Woods Harvard Forest LTER site, Petersham, Massachusetts, United States - Inc-BW-C-27-M | ecosystem: Environmental > Terrestrial > Soil >...
CTTCCCTGACCTTCCTGAACGGTGGAAGGAGATTCACCGCCGTGGTCTTGCTGGAGAAACGTTGCGAGCCGAAGAAGACCGTTGGGATCGTGAGGGCGGCACCAATTGGAGCCGATGGGAGATTCGACCTTGGCAGACTCTCGACGGAGTTCCGGGAGGGATTCTTATCTTTTCGGAGGACATTACCCACCGCAAGCAGATGGAAGAGGCGCTTTCCGGCATGAGCCGAAAATTGATTCAGGCGCAGGAGCAAGAATGCACCCGCATCGGGAGGGAGCTTCACGACGACATAAACCAACGAGTCGCAATGTTGGCAGTCGAACTCGAACAACTCCAAGACAATCCTTCTGAGGTTCGAGCCCGTGTGCAAGAACTGCGGAAACAGACGACAGAAATCTCGAACGACGTGCAAGCCTTATCACACGACTTGCATTCCTCAAAGTTGGAGTATCTGGGCGTTGTACCCGGTATGAAGAGCTGGTGCAAGGAATTTGCGGAGCGGCAGCGAATAGAGATCGACTTCAAAAGTGAAGCTTCCATCATGATCCCCTTAGAAATTGGACATACTTTGTTTCGAGTCCTGCAGGAAGCCCTGCACAACGCCATCAAGCACAGCGGCGTGAAACGTGTCGAGGTGCGCCTAATGGAACAGTCAAATCAAGGTCATCTCATCGTGAGCGATTCAGGTAAAGGATTCGACGTCGAATCAGCGATGCAGGGGAAAGGGTTAGGCCTCACTAGCATGCGCGAACGCGTCCGAATGGTCCATGGAACGATTGCTATTGAATCGAAGCCGATGGGCGGAACGACAATCGAGGTTCGGGTGCCGCTTGAGTCACACCACATTTCCCAACGGGCATCGTAGCTGGCCGGTTAGCACGAGAACAGCTTGCGTGTCATCATCGAATTCCTGAAATAAGCATCACCATCGATGTGAGAAGCGTTGTTTGAGTGGTACTTACCGCCGTGGCGACAAGGAAGTTACCCGCCAGGCTGGCGCTGATAAACCGCTTACCTTCAAGAACAGCTCTTGTGGCAGGCAGCAATTCGCCCGCCGCATCAGACTTAAGGACGTAACCGCCTGCACCTGTGCTCAAGGCTTCTTCTGCAATGCCAGCGGCGCGGTTTTCGCTCACGAAGAGGATTTTGGACGCCGGAGAAACTTCTCGGATTCTGCGAGCGGCTTCAATCCCATTCAGTGTAGGAAGACCGATGTCTAGCAGGATCAGGTCCGGTTGCAGTTCTTCGGCTTTCTGAACTGCTTCGAGTCCGTCTGACGCTTCGCCGATGACCTGTAGTCCCTGCTCCTTCCCAAGCGTGGTTGCCAAGTAACGACGCCAAGGCTCGTAATCGTCCACTACGAGAACTCGAATTGGGGATGGATCCACGGAAGTCCCCCTCCGTTTCAATCAAGTTCGAGCGGCTTGCCGAAAGTCAGTAAATGGGCCTGGATACCTAACTTGTCGCGAATGTAAATTGCGTCGTCAACCTGCAATTCAAACGTCGCCGATCATCTCGACATTGTTTCCGAGCAATTACGGGACAAATATCGTTTTGCCGTACAGATCAACAAATGCGACCGCCCCGCCCACGAACGCTTTGGAGGGGCAGCGTTGCGAGCTCGGTATATCAAGGCTGGGTTTTGGCTACCGAGCCGAAACAGATAATACTCCAATTGGGGACGAGAGGTGGACCAAATTTATGATTTTTATCGTGCGGCCAGACTCAACCAGCGTCCGAATAGCAGTCGGCCGGTTTGGCGGCACGGAAAGGGCGAATGTCGTCAGTTGGCGTACCATCGCGATTACGCTCATTGAAGGGCTTTTCGCGACCAATCACTACGCAACTAGCCACTTTCACCAGCTTGCATACCGCTGCCTTGTCGCCCGCTGCGGAAAGATTTTCACCAGAATCAGTCCCGCCAAAAATCCTCCAACGTGCGCCCACACTGCGACCCCGCCGGTTTCCGGACCGGTCTGGCCTGCGGTTTGCGCTCCACTCAAAAGTTGCAGCACGAACCAGTAAACCAGAAACAGCCACGCGGGAAGCCACCAGAAAAAAATAAAGAAGACCCAGGTCTGTACCTTGGCCCGCGGATAGAGCAGCAGATACGCTCCCATAACCCCCGAGATCGCGCCGCTCGCACCCACCATCGGCAACGTTGACCCCGGGTTCAGCAGGATGTGAGTGATGGCCGCGGCGAATCCGCAAACCAGGTAAAAAACCAAATACCCGAAATGCCCAAGATAATCTTCAACGTTGTCCCCAAAGATCCACAAGAACCACATGTTTCCGATGATGTGCAGCCATCCCGAGTGCAGGAACATCGAAGTCAGAATCGGAAGAAATGCCGCCGGCAAACTGAAGTGCACCCCTGGCCCAAACGCATGCGTGATATGCTTCGGCACCGCTCCGAACTCATGCATGAGGGCCAAATACGCGCGCGGATCCTGCGCCTGAATCGACTGTTCAAACAGAAACACGACCGCGTTGAGCCCGATAATGAAATAATTTACAAACGGCGTAATGAACGTAGGCTGGTCGTCGCGGATAGGAATCATGCGTTAGGCTCTTAGCTGTTAGCTTTTAGCTCTTAGCTTGGAGCCCATTTCTGAGAGATCTGGCTAAAGGCTAAGAGCTAAAGGCTAATAGCTAACTTCGGATTATTCAATTACCCAATCCCCATGAATGGCGTCCTCATCATCGACAAGCCCTCAGGCTTCACTTCGCACGACGTAGTCGCGCGCGTCCGCCGCATCCTGGGACAAAAAGCGGTCGGACATCTTGGGACCCTCGATCCCCTGGCCACCGGCGTGTTGCCGCTAGTCCTTGGAAATATGACGCGACTAGCGCAGTTTTATCTGGGAGCAGAGAAAAGCTACGAAGGCGTGATCCGCTTCGGCTTCGCAACCGATACCTACGACGCCGAAGGCGAACCGCTCGCAGAGCCGAGAGAGCTTCTGTTGAGCCTGGAACAAGTCCGCGACCTGTCCAGGAAATTCCTCGGCAAGATCGAGCAAACCCCGCCGCCATTCTCGGCGAAGAAAATAAATGGCGTCCCTGCCTACAAACTCGCGCGCAAGAAGAAAGATGTCGTGCTTCAGCCGGTACAGGTTGAAGTCAAGCAGTTCGAAATCTCAAAGCTCGAAGATTGCCGCGCCCACTTCGCCGTTCAGGTCGCCTCCGGCACCTACCTGCGTTCCATCGCCCACGAAATGGGACAGCTCGCCTGCTGCGGTGCGCACCTGGAATCGCTTCGACGCACCGCAGTTGCCGAGTTTCAAATAAACGACGCGCACACTCTCGCCGAACTCGAACAAGCCGCGCAGGGCAGGGAAGAAGGAGAAGCGTTCACCGGCGAGGTCAATATCGACGCCATCCTCGTCCACCCGCGTCAGCTAATGCCCGGACTACCCTCGGTCGCCGCCGACGCGGACGCCGCCGCCAAAATCCGCCACGGCATGCCAGTAAACCTCGCCGAGTTTTCCCGCGCCCGCGAAGTCAAAGTCTTCTCCGGCCAGCGGGACCTGATCGCCATCGCCACCCGCGTCGCCGGGACGCTTTTCCATCCAAGAATTGTTTTTGTTTAGTAAAAGAGGTATCTATCAGGGATTTGTATCAGGGCACGGCTTTAGCCGTGCCGCCAATTCTGCCCCGAATGACACAGCGCGACCCGCTGCGGGTCGCGCCCTTTTGATATCCGCCCCTCCAGCGGCACGCCTAAAGGCGTGCCCTGATACAAACCGAAGCCTACGGCAAAATCGGCGAGCAGCAAGGCTTCTGCACCGGCGTCGGCTCCATCAATTCCGCCCGCGTCAAATCCGGATCATACAAATTCAGCTGCCACTTCCCATCCCGCCCAATCTTCGGAGGCTCCACGTTCTTCATCCCCCGCTTCAATATTTCCTGATACGAATCGTTCACGCTCGGCACGCCCAAAGAAAAATGATGCATCACGCCCAGCGTCCGCGGACTCGGATCGTGCACGTTCAACATATATTCCAGCCAGTCATGCCCATCCGGCACCCGCATCGCCACCCAATCGGTCGCATCTTCTTTCATTCCGCCATGCCATTGCAGCTCGAATCCCAGAATGTCTTTATAAAAATGGTCCGCAGCCTCGCGATCTTTCACCGTCACCCCCACATGAATGATCCGCTCCGAAATCCGCCGCGCCCCCAAGTGCTTGCCAAAATCATTCGCATACATCGACCCCGGCAGATACTGGACGAACTCCACCAGGTGCCCATCCGGATCATGCACCTTAAACGCCAGCGCCCCATTTTGCCCCGGCTCAAGCTTCGCCGGCACTTCCGCAACGCCTTTGCTCGCCAAGTAAGCGCGAAGTTGCTCGGCGTCGGTGGTCTCAAAGCAAATATGATTCAGCCGGTCGGCTGTCGGCGATGCCAGCCCCGGAAAAACCTGCACAAATTGATGATCATTCACCTTGAAATTCGTGAGCAGCAAACTGCCATCCGCTTTGTTCAAGCTGAACGCTTCTTCAAACCCCAGCATCCCCGTATAAAATGCCCGCGCCGCGCCCATGTCGTCAACGTTAAGCGCAATGTGCGAGACGCCGACAATCGGCGGTCGCTTGCTTTCTTTAGCGGCTTCTTTTGCGGCCTGAGCATGTGACGAGAGGACGAAGAGGGAAGCGGTCCCAGCGAAGACGAGCAGTCGAGCCAGCGCAAGTTTCATGATCGAGGATGTTGCGCTGGCGCGGGCAGGGATGTCAAGCCGCCGACCGGCCTTTGGGAGGGCACGGCTTCAGCCGTGCCGCAAAGGAGCGACCGGGTTCCATATTTATGTCCTTATTTATGTCCTTTGCAGCACGGCGCAAGCCGCGCCGTAAAGCTACGCGCTGACCGAGTCAGCCACGGTCGCGAGAGCGGTAGCGTCAGCAGTCGAAAAGCTCGTGTCAAAATGTGCCAGCAACATTTCGATAAACCGGCCGTGATAGACCCCGTAGACTTCGCGGCTGAGTCTCGTGCCTCCCGGCGTCAAAGTGTTTAACACAAGGAGACCGGATTGCACCGAAGGCCGCAACCACGCTTTCCGGTACCACTGGAGCGGAACGTGGGTGAAGTCACCGTCGGAATCGTATGTCCAGGTCTCGACACGTTTCTCGTCGATCGCTTTCTTAATTGCCAACAACAAACCGCTAGGTTGGGGGGTATAGACGTGAACAGCCATAATCAGAACCTTTCCGAAACAGGATTGTGAAACTAGCCCTCGGATACATATGCCGTACCTGGGGGCCTTTCGGAGAAGGCGCCCAGAATAATTTTTTGCAATCGGTAACTTCCGCATTATCATAGGCAAACTCCCCCACGCTGTATCTTCGACGAGCCTACAGGAGCATGAAAATTGTGAAGTTTCTCCGGAATGCCCTGAATCCCGGCATAGACGAGTAGGTCGTGGCTAGAAACAAGAAAGACGATTCTGGAATCGCGGCAACCCGCGACGACGTTGAACGTGCTATAGCGGCGCTCACCCGCGCCGACGAGCAGCGTCTGGACAGGTTTGCCCGGTACAAGGTCCGAGGTCTGGGCAGAAGAGCCTTGGGGCGTGACAACAAGGATTTACTTCACGACGCCCTCCTCTCCACGCTATCAGGCACCGAAAGCGAAACAGCCGGGAGGCGGTGGTACAAGAACCGAGTCGACTTTGTCGGCCATCTCCTGGGGGCCATGCGCAGCATCGCATCGCACTGGAAGGAAGCGTTTGATGAAAAAGAAGCTCACCTAGAGTCAGAGGTGAGTGTTGAGACCGAAGACGGGGAGATTCTGAGTCCGATTGAAAGGACACAATCCACAGCACCGAGCCAGGAGCGGATATTCTTTGCGAAGGAGGTGCTCGGCCAAGTTTACAAGCTATTTCAAAACGACGATCTGGCTGCCTTGGTGATCGAAGGCATCAGAGAAAACTGGACGGGTCCTGAGACTATGGACAGGCTTGAAATACCGAAGGACGAGTACGAGGCAGCAATCAAGCGAATTCGATATCAAGTTAGGTGAGGCGGGCAAAGTGTCAACGCAAAAACAACACGACGACGAACTTGAGGCCCTTATGTCTTTGTTGGCAGAATCCGTTGCCGACATGAGTAGGGAGCAAGTCGAAAACGAATTCGGCGACGAACCGGGGCTCAATGTGAAAAGTTTCTTGCAGTCGGTTCTCAAGGAGTTCGATCAGGCTAAGCTACGGGAGGCCCGCGCGAAATACCAGTCAGCAACGAAGGACTTGTCTGAACGCTCCCCTAAGCTCCCTGAAAACGCTCTGGAGCAACGTGCGCTCCTCTCGGCTTTTCTGAACCAACGCGCGGATGTTCGCTCTATGTTTACCGCGCAGTTTCGTGAGTTCGAGGAGCTCACGGACTCGGACGTCGAGAGTCTGCTTAAACAGCTAATTGACCTTGGGATGATCTAGTCCTGCCTCATAGACCCTGATGGATCCTGTGTACAAATCGCCCTCCAAGGTGCTCAAAGAGTTGGGCATCACTGAACCTCACGAGATTGACATAGAGGCGATTGCTCAACATTGCGGGGCGACAATCGTGTATGAAAACCTAGAAGGGTGCGAAGCGCGAATCCTGGGCAACGGCGCTCGCGCCATCATCACCGTAAATTCGCGCTCGCCCGTTGGCAGACGCAGGTTCTCAGCAGGACACGAGCTTGGCCACTGGATGCGTGACCGAGGAAAAATTGGGTTCATCTGCACGGAGAAGGGCATGAATACCGCCTGGGGCTCCATGGACGACGAGAGGGGTGCCAATGAGTACGCCGCCGACATACTCATGCCAAAGGAGATGTTTGTAGCGGAATCGCGTAATAAACCGATCACGTTCGAAACAGCAAGCGCCTTGAAGAGCACATTCACAACTAGCCTAACCGCGACCGCTATCCGTCTTGTACAGCACGGTTCGTTCCCAGCGATGTTGATATATTCAGAAAACGGGACGCGAAAATGGTTCAAGCGCGGCGATGACGTGCCCGACTCTCTTTGGCCGCACGACTCGCCGAAACCTGCCACTGCAGCGGCTGATCTAATGCTAGGGAAATCGGGGAGCGAACCGATCCCCATACAGGCCGACGGCTGGATAAGTCATCCACGATCCAAATGGTACGAGGTGATCGAGCATTCCATTAAGACCTCGCCCACAACCATCTTGACCCTACTGTGGTGGAAGAATGAGAAACAGCTGCTGGATCTTGACGAAGACGAATGAGGGTACACAGGGCTGCTCACTCTTCGTTTACCTACCCCGGCGCCCCTGCCTGTGCAAAAACCTTGTCAAGCCCCCTCCCGGCCCCATTTCCCCCTAACTCACTCATCCCAAGCCGAAGATAAAGTTCCAGAACCTGGCACAATTGCCCCTTTGAACATGTTATTCTGAATATAGCAATAAGAAAACCAACAGGACGCGACTATAGCCGCGTCCTTCATGTTTTTGGGGCCCTTTTGGAAAACTCAGAATTGAGACTCGTTGTTCCTCAGTAGGACGGGCAAGAAATCCAGTTCCTTCCCAAGCGCAAAGGCGAAATGGCCGAACTCGCTTTCATGCGCAAAGTCATCTCCCTCGGCTTCGGCATCGCCAAACCCTGGGGAGATAGCGACCACTACGACTTCATCCTCAACTCGGGCAACCTTCTCTGGCGCGTCCAGGTGAAGTCGGTTTGGAGCAAAAAGTCGGGATACAAGATTCGCGTCTCCGGGCACAGCGCCCGGCCCTACACCGCCGATCAAATCGATTTCCTCGTTGCCTACATCCATCCCGTTGAGCGCTGGTACGTCTTGCCCGTCGGCTCCCTCAGAAATCGTCTGAACATTGATTTTCCCGTGCGCGGCGGCAAGTCCCAATTCGACCAATACCTCGACGCATGGGACTTACTCCGCTAGCACCAATCATTCCCGACTAGTGCTTCTCTTTCGGCGGAGCTTCTCTTGGCGGGGCTTCTCGAGGCGGAGCAGGGCGTGGTGCCGGCTGTCGTTGCTCCATCCTCTGCTGCTGCTCGGTGTGCCTTTGCACCATCTGTTGTGTCTGTTGCTGGTGCCGCTGCTCGACTTGCTGCCTGCGGGCGTCGTCCGCATTTTGTCTTGCTAGTTGCTGATGTTCTTTCTCCTGTTGCTGTTGAAGTCTTTGCCGCTCTCTGTCCTGTTGCGCGTACATCTTGTCCTGCTGCTTCTGATATTTCTGGTCCGTCTTCGGATTACCGGTGTTTGGAGGACCGCGGCGCTCTACCGGCGGAAGTTCGTTGGGATGGATTGCGGTAGCGCGACCGGGGCGGTTGTTGCTTTCGTTGTTGTTGCCGACGTTGTTCCCGCGGTTGTTCTCGCGGTTGTTGCCACCGGCACCGTTTCCTCCTGCGCCCGCATTCCTTGGCCCTCCGTGAATCGCGCCGCCTTCGCGGGCTTGCACGACTCCGCTCCCGCTAAATGCTCCCGGTCGGGAAGTAGCGGCGATCGACGGCTTGCCATGATTCGTGGAAGCGCGTAGCTCTGGATTGGAGCGCGCAGCCTGCCAGTGCTGCTGTTGCGCGGCCACGGGAGGAAGGTGCCGTTCGTGAGCCGCTCGTTCTTCCTCGGGCCGGGGTCGCTCGTTGATGCCGCCTTGTCCGCCGTTGTAGCTGACGCGAGTCACGTTGTTGTTGATCACGGTCGTGTTGTACACGTTGTGAATGACCGTGACGTTCACATTATTGACGGCGCGATTGTAGTAAAAACGGTCGTGGTCCCAGCGGCCGCCTTCGTAACCGCGGCCGAAATATCCGAAGCCGTAGTTGATACCGCCGTAGAAACCGACGACCGGCCCCCAATAGCCTTGATAGAAAACGAATCCGCTACCGCCCCAGGCCCAATAGGCGGGAGTCCACAGGAAACCCGGTTCGGGAGCCAGTACCCATGTGCCGGGCACCCAGTAATAGTCGCCGTAGTCGTCGTCCCAGGCCCAGTAGCCGGGGGTCCAGAGGTAACCGTCACCGGGGCAGATCGGTTGTTCATAGACGGGCAGGTCAGGCGGGGCGAATCCGACTGTAACGCCTACAGCGATTTGTGCGGCTGATGATGCTGGCAGGCATAGCGTCAGCATCACCAGCAACGCGAATATAAGGCACCGAATATAGGGGATGGCTCGGACGGTAGGTCGCATAGTCTTGCTCCTCGGGCTGCTAGAGTCGGGCGCGAAGTATGATGCAGGTCCGGGGTCGGCCTTTGCCAAAGAAGGCTCAAAAAACGGTCATTGATGTGCTCCTTGACGAGCCAAGGTATTGAGCCCCAAGGCCTAATCCAGGGGAGCACGAGCAGCTTGGAATCGGTTTTTAGGAATGTTCGCATCGAAATTATGAATTGCATCATCTTGTTCTTGTAGTAGATACTATTTAGGCGATGCTCCATACCTGTCTCCAGAAGCGAGCGATCTGTTGTTGTACCTGTTGTGTCTCTTCTGGAGATCGGGTGCCGAGCTAAGTTCTAATCGAGATTTTTAAAGCTCACGCCCACCTCCAGAAGGATCTGGTAGGTGGGTTTTGGTTTTTGGGCTTTTCTCGTGGAAGAGCGGCCATTTATGGCCGCGCAGGATAAGGAGATTTTGATGAAACGAGCTTCAGCTCGGCAGGCCCTAAAGGGTCGATTGATAGGGGCCTCTGACGCGGCCCTGAAGGGCCGCTCTTCCACCGCATCGCTAACAGGGAAGACATCGTGAAAGCATCCAACCCACTCTGGAAAGAAAAACTCGCGGGCCAAATCGCGGAGCCTTTATCCCGCGAAATCGACACCTTTGAAACCGACATCGCCTTGCGTAAGCAAGGCAAGTTGGACGAGCGCCTTTTCGCCGAGACCCGCCTGCGCCGCGGCGCTTACGGCCAGCGCTATGACAATGGTCAGCGCAGCGACGGCCAAAAAGTCCAGCGCCTGAACTTCCCCTCCGGCGAATTGACCAAAGGCCCCAACACAATGTGGGACGCGCCCGGCATGCAGCGCATCAAAATTCCCGGCGGCGGCATGAACGCCGCGCAGCTCGAGGTCATGGCCGAACTGGCCGAGGAATATTCCGACGGCATCGCCCACGTCACTACCCGCCAGGATTTTCAACTACACTACGTGAACATCGATGACACCCCGGCGCTGATGCGCCGCCTCGCCGCCGCCAGCATCACCACCCGCGAGGCCTGCGGAAATTCCGTCCGCAACGTGACTGCGTGCCCCTATGCCGGAGTTTGCCAGGACGAAGCCTTCGACGTCACGCCCTACTCGCGCGCGCTGGCCAAGTTTTTGCTCGGCCATCCCGATTGCCAGAATTTCGGCCGCAAGTTCAAGCCCGCATTCAGCGGCTGCGCCCAACACGCCTGCGGACTCACCAGCCTTCACGACCTCGGCCTGATTGCCGCAAAACGCACCAACGCCGCGACCGGAAGGGAAGAGCAAGGTTTCGAAATGTACGTCGGCGGCGGCTTGGGCGCCGTACCCTACCAGGCAAAGCTGTTCGATTCGTTCGTCCCGCCAGAAGAGTTGTTACCGCTGGCCCAAGCCATCGCCCGAGTCTTCGCGCGCCTAGGCGAAAAGAAAAACCGCAACCGTGCCCGCATCAAATTCTTGATTCAGGATTTAGGCATTGAAAAGTTCAGAGAGTTAGTCTTAGAAGAACGCAAGATCCTCCCTTTCGATCCGCGCTGGACGGAATATATAAAGGAAGCATTGGCCGAATCCGAAGAGACACCACTAAAACCGAGCGGCGAATTACCGTCCTTGATTGCCATCGAAGGATTAAACGGCAATTCGGAAAAGTTCAAGAAATGGTTGAAGCACAACACCCGCCCGCAGCATCACCCGGGATACGTAACCGTGACCGTCGCTCTTCCGCTCGGCGACATCACCGCGAACCAACTGCGCTCGCTGGCTGACATTGTGCGCCGCTTCACCAAAGAAACCATCCGCACTACGGTCGAACAGAATTTCGCAATCCGCTGGGTGAGTAAGAGCGATGTCCGCGAACTATTTGCCGCATTGCACGCCGTCGGCCTCGGCGACCCCGGCGCCGGCGCGCTGGTGGACATCACTTCCTGCCCCGGCACCGACACCTGCAAGCTGGGCATTTCATCGTCGCGCGGCCTCGCCGCCGAACTTCGCCGCCGCGTCAGCGAAAAAAGTTTCGAGCAGGACGAAGCCGTCCAGAATCTTCACATCAAAATCAGCGGATGCTTCAACAGCTGCGGCCAGCACCACGTCGCCGACCTCGGCTTCTACGGCGTCAGCCGCAAAATCGCTGGATTCGCCGTGCCCCATTTCCAGGTTGTTCTCGGCGGCGAGTGGAGCCATAACGCCGCATCCTACGGCCTGCCAGTGGTGGCGATTCCGTCGAAGAGCATTCCGCAAGTCGTCACTCGCCTGACCGATCGCTACGTCGCCGGACGCAACTCCGGCGAGACTTTCAAAGCCTTCATTACCCGCCTCGGCAAAGCGGAATTGAAAAAAATGTTAGAGGATCTGACCAAGCCGCCCGCCGGTGACCGCTCCTACGTCAGCGACTGGGGCGATCCGCGCGAATACACTCTCGGCGACATGGGCGTCGGCGAATGCGCCGGAGAAGTTGTGTCCTCGGTAGAGTTCGGCTTAGCCGCTGCCGAAAGGGAATTGTTCGAAGCGCAATTGGCGCACGAGGCCGGCCAAGCGCAGCAAGCCGGAAAGAAGGCCTATCAGGCGATGCTGAACGCCGCCAAAGCCCTGGTCGAACTCGAATATTCCGACATCACCAACGACCCCGAGCAGATCGTCGCCGAATTCCGCACGCGTTATTTCGACACCCAGAAATTTTTCGATCCCTTCGCTGGAGGCAAATTCGCCAACTATCTTTTTGATGCCCACAGCAAAGCCGCCCAGCCCTACACCTCCGAATCCAGCCGCTACCTGATGGACGAAGCCCAGCTCTTCATCGACGCCGCCCACAGTTGCTACAACCGTCTCGGAACTCTGGTGAGCGTCTAATGGCAACCATCGAAGTTCAGCACATCGGCCTGCAACACATCAACGTGAAACTCCTGCTGAAGAAGGAAGACGCGCAGGCTATCGACCTCGATCCCGTAATCCCCGTCTTTCACAGCTGGATTCAGCAGCAGGTCGGCGACGAGCTGCTGCTCGACGTCGCCGACTATCGCCACGTCCAAGCCGGCCCCGGCATCGTCCTCATCGGACACGAAGCCGACTACAGCCTCGACAATGCCGACAATCGCCTCGGTGTCCGTTACAACCGCAAAGCCGTTTTGGATGGCACCAATCAAGGCCGTCTTGCGCAAGCCGCGCGCGCAGCCTTGACTGCATGCCAGCGTCTTCAGCAAGATACGCGACTAGATGGAAAGTTAAACTTTAACGGTCAAGACATCGAGATTTTCATCAACGACCGCCTTCTCGCCCCGAATACCGTAGCGACCCGCGAAGCCCTGAAGCCCGAGTTCCAGGCGTTCGCTGACAAACTGTTCGGCGGAAGCCAATACTTTTTAAAGTTCGGGAGCGACTCATCCTCGTCTGAATCCGCCGACCCTAGACGATTGCTCGCAGTGTTTCTGCACGCCGCACACGCTTTCCCGGCAGAAGACCTGATGGATAACTTGAAGTCCGCTTCGCTATCCGTAGAAGCCGCAAGACCAACTCAAACCGAGGCCCGCGCCAATGGCTGATTCCGCGGTAATCCAATCCAGCCTGTCCGCCTACTACCGCATGATTCAGACCAGGGTCCACGAGCTGGCCGAGCCATTGTCCGACGAGCAACTCTGGACGCGCCCGTATCCCTACGGCAACAGCGTCGGCAACCTCATTCTGCACCTGACCGGCAACCTCAACACATACATCGGAGCCCAGATCGGCGGCTCCGGCTATGTCCGCAACCGCCCGCTAGAATTCGCCGACACCGGCAAGCCTAAAGCAGAAATTCTCCGCGCCTTCGACCAGACCATCGAAACCGTGCTCGCAACCATCGCCAAACAGTCCGACGACGATTGGTCAGCCCCGTTTTTTGGCCAGCTCGAGGCCGAATCCAAGACCCGTTTTAGCGCCTTCCTAAGCTGCGCCGCCCACGCCTATCACCACGTCGGCCAGATGATTTATCTGCAGAGGGAATTGCTGGCTTCAGGCGGTAGCTGATAGCGACATTCTCCGGGCAGGCGCTGGAAGGTCAAAGGTCAAAGGTCAAAGTTTAAAGATCGCTGTCGCCTGGTTTCTCCAATTCACAAGTTATTTGGCTCAACCTCGTTTATTATGCTTCTTTGATCGAGTCGTGTTGTGCCATTTTTTTAGGATGTGTGCCGTATGGGGTTGAGTGATCCGGAGATTCGGAAGAGGTTGTCTGATGCCAAATGGCTTCCGATTAAACATCAGTCCGAGAAAAAGAAGTGGCCGTGGTGGAAGCGACTGATCCACCGTTTCGAGCCCTGTCCGATTTGTAGGCCGGGGAAGGTGAAAGCCGGATGAAATGATCCCCGAGTCTATCAACGTCCGATAACAAGTATTATGTAAAGTTTAAGCAACGCCCGCACGGACTGGCAAGACCCGTGTGGTTCGGACACTCTTGTCCGACGCCTTTGACTTTGGATTTTGACGTTGGTCCGGGATCCCGCCCGCTTCCTACTTCTTATACGGCCAAGGCGCCTGTGTAAACAGCCCGCCATCAATCCAAATCGTCTGCCCGCTGATGAACTCCGCGTCCTTGCTCGCCAAAAACGCCACCGTCGGAGCAATGTCCGCCGCGGTTCCAACCCTCCCCAGCGGAGTCATCCGCGCCCACGTCCCGGCATAGTCCGGATCCTCCGCCCGCGTCCGCTCCGATTCAATCGACCCCGGCGCGACGCAGTTCACTCGAATCCCATACGGCCCCAGCTCCACCGCCGCCTCTTTGGTGAACATCTCAATTCCGCCTTTACTCGCCGTGTAAGCCACCAGCCGCGGAAACGCCAGCTTGTTGCATCCCGACCCCAGATTTACGATCGCCCCTCCGCCATGGTCTTTCATGTACCGCCCCGCCTGCTGCGTGCAGAGAAAGCATCCCTTCAAGTTGGCATCAATCACCAGGTCCCATTCTTCTTCGGTGACCTCAAGCAGCGGCTTCCAGGTCTGGACCCCAGCGTTATTGACCAAGAGATCCAGCCGTCCAAAGGTGGTGATGACCTTATAGAACATGGCCGCCACCTGGGTGCTCGATCGGATGTCCGCCTGAACAGCCAGAACATTGGTCGGATCGCCTTCGACCGGCACGACTTCCCCACCCGCCGCACGAATCTCAGCAATGGTAGCGTCCACCATCGCCTGCGGATCGTTAAAGTAATTCACCGCCACGCGCCACCCGCGCCGCGCCAGCTCAAGCGCGATTTCTTTCCCGATCCCGCGGCTGGCTCCGGTCACCAACGCCGCCTGCCCCTGCAAGCTCATAATTCACCCCGCAAGCAATATACGAAGATGATAGCCGACTTCACGGGTGAATTTGATCGTGTAGGGGCGGGTGCCCCCACCTGCCCGCCGAGCGCAGCTCGGCTCCTTGCGCCGCCCTCCCTTCTTCATCAGATTCGAAAAGGGCGAGGGTGCCCCACCCTTCGCGCTTTTCGAACGGTGGGATCCCCGCCTGCAGCCGCGATTAACCCTAAATTTTTAATCGGCAGCCGATTCCTGAGTTATCATATCCAACGCAACGTCTACGCCTTTTTGGGCATCGGAAGTCCGCATGTCTCTGCCGCATAAACAGAACCGTGACGAGGACGAGCGGCCAGTTCTGGATGTGCCAACCCGGAAGTCCGTTGGAAGTGAAAAGGTCGGTTTACGTAACCGCGGGGCCTTCGAAGTTCCCAAGGTTTCAAGGCTTTCTGCACAAATGGTCGAACTCTCGCTACAACAAGCTCAGCGTGAGCCGACTTTGCACGACACTCTTCCGGCCACGGTGAACGTAGTCCCACCGCCGTTGCGCGACACCACTCTTCCGGCCAAGGTAAACGTAGTCTCACCGCCGTTGCACGACCCGATTCCGGCCACTCCAAACGCAGTCTCATTGCCGTTGCCTTGGCCTTCCACCGTCGCTGCGCCGCCGCATCCGCCGCAGCCACAAGCGACGCTACGCGAATCGAAAATCCCCTGGCACAATCCCTGGCCCAATTTCAGAATCGAAATCCGTCGCAACCTGGACAATTGGCTCGCGGCGGCGCGAGTCACAGCTTCGGCTGCTGTTCGAACTTTGCGTGAACAGGCGAAATCGGCGCAGACGAAGTTTGCGCTGTCGAATTTCAGGACAAAGATCCGGTTCGGAACTGCCTCACGGTTGTGGACTTCCACGGGCATGGCCGCGGTCTCGGCCGTGTTGGTGGTCGGCGCGATTTCCGGCGTGCGTCATTATGCATCTACCCCCGACACACCGCAACATCGCGGTGGAAACACGTCCCCGGTTACTCCGGCGATGCAGGACCTATCGCAGCCTCCCCGCACTTCTACAGTCCATACCAACGGCGCAGCTATGCAACACCCCGCCACATCATCTGCTGCTGTTAAACATTCTCCTGCTGTTAAACATTCCCCTGCTGTTAAACATTCCCCTGCTGTTAAACATTCCCCTGCTGAACCAGGAACTCGCAAGATCCGCCGCAAAGATAAAGATGATGATTACGTAGCGAAAGACACCTTCGTCTCCTACGATAAAAAGGGGAAACCGACGCGCTGAGCCATCGGGACCGAGACTCATGAATCGGGCTTGAGCCGTGCCGCCGAGAGAAGGTCGACGATTTTGGAAATCCGTTTAGATGAGAATGAAGGCGCTTGTTCAGACCCGAAGCGCGCTGCGCTGTGAAGCAACCACGGCTATTGCGATGATCGCTACGCAGGCTACGAATGTGATGCTGAGCATGGCCAGCTGCTCCGTCGTGAGATTCAAGCCTAATACCTGAACGTCCGCTAGCCTTAGCGCGCTTTCTTGCGGCTGCGCTTCAACTTTTTCGCGCTCCGCATCATTGCGGAACAACCCCTTCAGCTTCGCGACCGCGCCGATAGCTTCAATCACTGTCTTCGGATCGATCATCGTATTGCCTCCTGGGGTGATTAAACGATTGTACAGAACCGCGCTGGTCGACGGAAGTCAAGACCCGGGCAGATTCCGGGCCCTCGCGACAACGCTATGCCCATACTTGGTGATGAGGCTGTTCACGAAATCTGGATCGAATCCGCCCACATAGGCAATCAGTCCGGCGAGAGAGGCGCGCGCCTTCGGGTCGAGCGTGTCCACCCGATGAGTCATAGCTCGAATTTTTCTTTTGACTTTACGTCCCACGTACGGCTTCCCATCGCTTCCGAGCGTTATGCCGGTGACTCTGCGAGCCCTGCGCTTTGATGCGTGTCGTGTTTTTGCCGCGTTTATGGAAAGGCCTTTGGGGAGCGTCAGACTTCCAACCACGGCGGTGACCTTCAGCTGAAGCTCAGGAAGTACGTTCGGCTCCGCCGTCGAAAAGAAGAGATCATCCGCGTAACGGCTGTAGGTCACTCCTAGTTTCTTGGAGATTTCGGTCAACTGAGCATCCATGTCGTAGCAAACTACGTTGGACAGCGCAGGGGAGGTTGGCGCACCAATAGTTAGCCGACCATTCTTGCAAACGAGTCTGCAAAACAGATCGACTTCGAATGGCTGCCACGTTCCAAACGAGGTCGGACGACTTGCGATCAGCAGCCTAACGTCTTCCTCAGTTATTGAAGGGAAGAAATCCTTGCAGTCCATTCGAAGAAGGTAACGGGAGGTGGTGTGCAAGCTAGCATTGTCGAAGATGGACTTGTTCTCGCGGTACGCCATCGCTGCGGGATGAATAGGAAGACCGTTCAGGACGTACGCAGCCAGCCACCGCTGCATCGCTTTGAGCTGCTTCGAGGGTTGATCGATTGTCCTGTATGACCCATTCTTCTTGGTAATGTAGTAGGTTTTGTAGGCATGAGAAGCTCCCTTCGCGAACGCGGCGATGAAGCGCGTCGTCAGACCGAGGTCTTGCGCCATCTCCCTGATCACGCCGTTTTCCTGAACTGGTCTAAGACCATCTTTGCTTCTGGGATTGCCAAAAGGACCGAGGCATGCTCCGCACGCCTTGCTTCGAGGTAGAGGAGCCGGCTGTGATGAAAAGGTCTGCCAATCCGACTTACATCGACTGGTGCGTAGTAGACCTCGCGGCTAGCCCCGTCGGTTACTGCCGTGGTCCGCAAAAGACCCATTGCGACTGCTAGGCCGATCAGGGTCGGAACATTGATCGCGCTTGACGAGAGCGAAGGAATAATCGCCGAGACGTAATGGTTAATCATCCGAAGCGACGCCGGGTGGATAACAGAAATCAGGTCGTAGATAAAAAACAAGAGGTGCTTTGGGCTGGTTGATAGGTCGTCGATCTTTATACTGTGCGAGTCCGGGATGCGTTTGACTCTTTCCTCGATTTGGTCAGCCGCAGAAAGCACCATCGAAAGAGTGGTGTATATGGTTGGTCCAAATGCAGATTCCTCATTGATCCAGTGAAGTGGGCCGTTGGTTATAAATGACGAATCATGCCGATACCTTTCGTCAACAATAGGCAACAGTTTTTTACGGAGGCTGGGACTAAGAGAAAACGCCCCGAGTTCAGTAAGTGTGCCAGCACTTTCGACGATTACGATGATGAGGTCCGCAAGCTTCGCGAGTTCCTCTTCCATTTGCAAAGCGTCGCGCTCTCCGAGGCTTACGATCTCCTGCCAGACTTTCTCGGCATAAAAAATGTCGAGGTCGGGAGTGTGTTTGGCGAGATAACCTCGAACAGCGTCGCGGCTTTTGCTCGCGGTTGCGCCACATAGGAAGATAACGGGATCAAGTTTTCGGAAGCGATACCGACTTTTCCGAAGGTGATTGATCAGCTCTTCGCGAATGGGAACATAACGCGGATGCGCGAGCCACGACGCCATTTTTCCCCTACTGTAAGCGTACCCCCGTCGCGTTTTGTGCGACGGGGGAGAATTCCTACCAATATTCTCCGGCCGGCTGAACACCGGCCACCGCAGTTTCAACCTCTACTGCATCAACTAGGGGATGCCAGCATATTAGGAGTACTGCTAGTGATCCGTCAATTCCGCCGGGTCGAGTTAAGTCACACCCTACTGCTGCTGCTGTTCCTGCTCCTGCTGCGCCTGGAAATTCTCCGCCGCGGACGGCGGGGGCGCTCGGCGCACGATCATGGTTGGGGCCATGTCTTCGGGGGCCGGAGCATCGGCGAGCGCGACGGTCACCGAGACGCTGAGTTCGCTTTCGGCGCCGCCTTTGAACACGCCGCGCGTCGGAGGCACTTCGGCATAGTCGCGTCCAACGGCTACGCGAATGTGGCTCTCGCCACCCAGCACGTTGTTAGTCGGATCGAAGTCCGTCCAGCCGAGGCCGGGCAATAAAGCCTCCACCCAAGCGTGGGACGCACCCTGCGCGGCCAGCGCCTTTTCGGCGTCGGCGTGGAAAAGGTATCCGCTGACATAACGACACGGCACGCGAAGTTTCCGCACCAGCGCAATCATAATGTGCGAGAAATCCTGGCACACGCCCTTGCGCGCCTCCAGCGCATCATCGATGGGCGAATCCACCAGCGTGCTGTTGGGCACGTAGGCAAACTTGTCGTGAATCGCCGAATTGATTTCCAGAAGCAGTTCGAGCGGAGTTCTCCGCCGCTCCAGTTTCAATTCACTGGCGAGGTCGTCGAGCAATGGCGTGGGGCGGGCGAACACGCTGGGCAGCATCATCTCCCAATAATCTCCGGCGGAAACCAGCTTATCCAGATCGTCCCATGTACGCTCGGCCTCGACGAAAGCGTTGGTCGGGGGCAGCACGTCAACCAGCGACTGCGCCTTCACCGTAAGTTCGGAATGAGTGCCGGCAATATCAAAATGATGGACAACATTGCCGATGTAATCGCGGTACGACATGATGGCCGCCGCCGGACGCACGTCGAGCGAGAAGTTGAGGCAGCGCTGGCCATCTTCGCTGCGCGGCTGCATGCGCACTTCCATCACACTCTCGCGGACGGCTGGTTTGTAACGAAACTTGGTTACGTGGCGGACGGAATAGATCATGTTTCCCCTTAGCTCTTCCCTTTTTCGATTTTCTCTGTGATCAGAGTCAATAAATTTTCTATGAAACCATTGCTGCCTCAACTGGATAATCAAAATAAATCTGGTGAATCGAATTATGCGCCTGCGCGCACAGCGACCGAATATTGTTCAGATAGTTCTGCAGACCTTCGGTCATGATCTCTTCAATCTGCGTAAAGCTCAGGCTGGCGCGCAGGCGGCCGGACAATCGCATCGGAGCGCTGGCCTTCCGTTCCGTGAGTTCGCCAATGGCTTGCAGCGCGGCGTGGATTTTGTCCACGGAAAAGCGGACTGAGTGCGGAAAGTCCGGGCTAAGCAGCAGAAATTCCGCCACCCGTAACGGACGCAGCTCGGCAGTATATTTTTTGCAGTATGCCTCAAACGCAGTGCAGCATTTCAGCAAGCCAACCCACTCCAAATATTCGTCAGTGTCGATGGTGAGCTCCCAGGGCTGAGTAAACCGGCGAAAATGCGCGCCCACCAACGACGTCAACGCATGGGTACGCTCCACATAACGCCCAAGCTGAATATAATGCCAGCCTTCGCCGTGGCTCATTGTCGAGTCGGTGACGCCCTGAAAAAGATGCGCCCCCTCGAGCGTGCCGCGAAAGAATAGTTGCGAATGCAGCAGCCACGCTTCTCCAGTTGGAGTGCTGACCGCTTGCAAGTACAGCCGGTTGAGTTGCTCCCACATTTCGGAGCTGCATTGCTCGCGTACCTGGCGAATATTCTCGCGCGCCGACGAAATGCAGGACACAATCGACGAAGGATTCGAACGATCAAGAGTGAGGGTGTAAGCGAGGGTAGCCGAGTCGATTTTTCCGCCCGCGGGGGCCGGAATCTGCAGCGCGTCAAGCAAGCGCAGCCAGCGCCCGGCGCCTGCGTCCGGAGATTGGTCGAGGCGCAACTGGAAATCCACGTCGATGAGGCGCGCCGTATGCTCGGCGCGCTCTAGGTAGCGGCTCATCCAATAAAGACTGTCGGCGACTCGGGACAACATGGCCGTATCCTTCCGCTCTTTCATCATCTAACGTCGTTCATCCGATCTTCTTCATCCGATCTCGCATCTGACTTTTCATCACGCTCGCAATACCCACGTGTCCTTGCTGCCGCCGCCTTGCGACGAGTTCACCACTAGCGATCCACGCCGCAAGGCCACGCGCGTCAGCCCTCCGGGGACCAGGGTCACGTGTTCCCCATAAAGAATGTAAGGACGCAGATCAACGTGCCGCGCCCCTATTTCGCCGTCCACAAAGCACGGCCCCCGCGATAACGCCAGCGTAGGCTGCGCGATGTAATTCCGCGGCTCGGCTTCAATCAGCTGGCGGAATTTCTCGCGCTGCTCGGCAGTGCTGTGCGGCCCGATCAGCATCCCGTAGCCCCCGGATTCGCCCACGGCTTTGACCACCATATCTCCCAGATGCGCGACCACGTGATTGCGCTGGGCCTTATCGGTGAGCACAAACGTTTCAATGTTGGCGAGGATGGGATCTTGTCCCAGGTAATACTTAATAATGGCGGGAACGTAGGCGTAAACCGCCTTGTCGTCAGCGACTCCCGTGCCCGGCGCGTTCGCCATAGTGACGTTTCCCGCGCGATACGCGTTGAACAGGCCCGGCACTCCGAGCCGTGAGTCGGTCCGGAAGCCGAGAGGGTCAATAAAGTCATCGTCCACGCGCCGATAAATAACATCCACGCGGCGCAGTCCCGCCGTCGTCCGCATATAAACAATGTTGTCGTGCACCAGCAGATCGCGCCCTTCCACCAGCTCGATCCCCATCTGCTGCGCCAGGAATGTGTGCTCGAAATATGCGGAGTTGTAAATCCCCGGAGTAAGCAACACAATCGTCGGCTCGTGGCGCCCGGAATAATTAATCGGGATCAGCGCACGCAGAGTGGAGAGCAGTGCCTGGGAATAGTGGTCAATCGGACGCACCCCGTAATCGCTGAACAGGCGAGGGAAAACGCGTTTCAGCACCTTGCGGTTGGCTAGCATGTAGGAGACGCCGCTGGGAACCCTCAGATTGTCTTCCAGAACGGCAAAGCTGCCGTCGGGCAAACGCACCAGGTCGGTGCCACAAATGCTCACATAAATTCCGCGCGGCACCGGAAGCCCGCGCATCTCCCGCCGAAAGTGCTTGCAGCTGTAAATCAGCTCGCGCGGCACAACGCCGTCGGAGAGGATCGTTCCCTGGTTATAAATATCCTGAAGAAAAAGATTCAGCGCCGTGATGCGCTGGGTCAGGCCCGCCTCAATCCGCTGCCATTCCTTCCCCGGAATAATGCGCGGAATCAGATCGTTGGGGAAAACCCGCTCAGTTCCCTGCTCGTTCCCATAAACCGTGAACGTAATCCCCTGATGCAAAAACGACAAATCCGCCGCCTGTTGGCTTTTTTTCAACTCCTCAGCCGGCAATTCCAGCAACGTCCGAAACAGCGCCTGATAATGCGGCCGTGGCACCCCCGGTGACGCAAACATTTCATCAAACGCATGGTCAAATTGATAATTCAGAAAAGGCGGGGGAAAAGGGGATGGCGCAGAGATTGACTTGACTCGCAGCGAGCGAGATCTGGCTCGTCCATGTTGCACTCATAGAAGTCTAGAGGGCGGCGCCGAAGCAGTCCAATTGAAATTCTTTATTGGACCCATCTACTCAGCAGGGTCAGATCTACTTGCCGGACCAGAGTGTGGGGACAGAATACTTCAGGAGTTGCCGGTCTGAGGTGATCAGAACCATGCTTTCAGTTTGCGCTTGCGCGACCAACATCCGGTCAAAAGGATCGGAATGAAGTCTGGGCAGTTCGCCAGCCGCCAGCGCGTGCTCGTGGGTGACCACAAGCGGGAGTAACCCCGCCGGCGTCATTCTCTTCGTAATGTAAGCACGTGGTGTCTCAGGCAACTGGAGCTTGCCTGACGCAACTTTGATGCTGATCTCCCACGAACTTACCGATGACAGGAAGACGGCTTCCGCAGGATTTTGCAGAAGGCGCAGAACCTGGTGGTTCAGCCGCTTTGGCTCAACGAAGTTCCACAGGAATACCATCGTGTCCAAGAGGTAGCGCGTCATGGTTTGCGACGGCGCGTCTTAAGGCGGCGAGCTTTAGGTAGAGGATCACCCTCGAACAGCGCTTCTAGTTCCGGATCCGGCGCGTCGAAGTCCTCCGAGATCCACACTTTTCCCTGGTCCATGCCTTGCATCTGCTTGCGCTGGATGGCCATCGGCACCAGGCGGGCGATGGGTTTGTCTCCCCGGGCAATAGTGATTTCCTCGCCGGCTTCCACCCGTTGCAGCAGGCGCGAAAGATGGGTTTTGGCTTCGTGGACCTTGACTTCCATGCCAATAGACTAGACTAAGTCATATGACTAAGTCAACCGTCGGGGCAAAGAAGCCTAAGGAAAAGTTTCGCCTACTTCTGACCTGCGACCTTCTTTTTCAAGTCCTCAACCCAGCCCACCTGAAACTCCGGCTCGATGGTCAGGGCTAGGTTCAAGGCCTTCTCGTACGATTGATGGGCGTCCTCTGAACGACCGAGGCTGGCAAGGATATCGCCCAGCATTGCATTGATCTGTACCGAATCTGGAGCCAGAGCGACGGCTTGTTGCGCTTCTGCAAGAGCCTCGGTGCGCTTCCCTTCCCACTGAAGACTTTGGGCTTTCTGGTTGTGGTCCAAGGCAGCGGCAAGGGGAATTTCGAAATGGCCTTTGAAGACGAAGACTCCGTAATCGACGACTGCGATGGGTTGAAGTTGCTTGAACTGCTCGTAGGGGTTCAGCGGGCCGGCACCGAATTCGAATCCAGAAAGATCGCCGGCGCTGATCAGCACCACACCATCTACCGCGAGCGGAGCTTGCGGTTGAGTTTCCATCCAAAGTGAATCCGCAGTCGGGAGCGGCTTGCAAGGGATGCCATAGTAGTTGGGATCCACGACGCCGTCGGCAAAATAGACGAACCAGCAGTCTTTGATTCCCTGCTGATCGAGATAGAGTTTGGTGGATTTGAGTTGCTGCCCCCAGTCAGAGTTCGAGTCGCTCAGCAGGTTATGGACCTGTGACGGACCTCCCCAAAGTTCATTGGCGTAGGCGATATATGCAGGATAGCTGCGGCCCACCGAGATGGCCTGGAACACGAGCAGCGCAACAACAACGTAGAGCCATCGGCGATTTTGTGTGATGAGTTTTGCCGAGGCGCCCCCAATCAAGACGGCGAGAAAGATGTAAACCGGGAGAATGTGGCGGACTCCGATGTTCATTCCCGAGCCCATGGCGACGGCGAAATACACGGCGGGCGGAACGGTCAGGAATAGAATTTCACGCCACGCGCGCAGCCGGCCGCTGACGATCACCCATCCGGTGAGAACAAGCATGAGCAGAAATGTCAGGCTGGACTTGACGACGAAGGCGACGGGGAAATAAAACCACTGGCCTTTTGGATAATCCTTGCCGAGGAGGTAGGTCGCGTAGAAATCCGCCGCGAGGCGAACATCGGCCAGGCCGTAGAGATAGGACTCGGGAAGCAGGCGGAAGCGGGCAAAGGTGCTAAGGATTTTGACATCGCGCGGACGCGAGAGGCCGTGCACATAGTCAGAAAGAGATGGATTTAGCTGGAGTCCTGCGGGCCGCGCCTGGTATCGAAAGCCGTAGAAAGACCAAAGAACTCCGACGGAAATCACGCTCAGCAAGATCAGAGCGGCGGCCAGACGTAAAACGCGCTTGCCCCGTGTAGTCGCAGCTTCTTGTGCGGTATTTCCTCGGCGTAGAGCCTCATAAATCGCGAGCAGCACAAGCATGGGGAATACCAGGATAGCGCTGTGTTTGGCAGCCAGAGCCAGTCCAGTTGCTAGTCCGGCGATGATCAAGCTTCGCGGAGACGGCGCTTTCACGTAGCGATAAAACGCATAAATCGACGCGAACAGGAAGCAGGAGAGGCCCATGTCAGTGGTGACCACACCACCGTGGGCCAGCACGGTTGGATCGAAGGCGAGTAATCCCAGAGCAATGAATCCTGCGGCGGTGCCAAACATTTCTCGCGCTGCCAGGAAGACCAGCATCATCATCAAGAGCGAGAGCAGCGATGCCGCCATGCGGGTGCGGAACAGAATTTGATCGGCATCATTCTTGAATAGGAATTCGCGGCCCCCGATCATTGCGTCGCGCTTGAAAAATTGATCTTGCGAGGGCGGGATCGTCAGCGGCAGGTTTAGCAGCGGCAGAGTCGCCAGCAACTTCACCAGCGGTGGATGTTCGGGATTGCGGCCGAAGTCGGCGTGCTTCCACATCATGTATCCGGAGTAGATGTGATCGCCTTCGTCCCACGTGCACGAGTTGGCGCGCGCGCTCAGGGCATACTGGACGATGAGAATAATAAGGAAACAAGACACGCCGGCAGCAATATGCCATCGAGGACGCTGAGGTTTCTTTGCTGAGTCGGTTTGTGGGGCGGCCGCCAAGACCGTCTAGCGTACCTGCTCAAGCAGCGGACTGCAACCGCTCACATCTTGTAATGGCCCAGGTCCTCGTCGTTCAGCCCATCCAGCCACTTGCGGAGTTCCTCGCTGGTCGCCGGGTCAGACGCGCTGGCGGTCTTCTTCGAGGTTTTCAACACTTCATCTTCCACAAAAATCGGGCAGTCCACGCGTAGGGCCAGGGCGAGGGCATCCGACGGACGCGAATCCACGCTGATCACCCGCCCCTCGCGCTCCATCCAAATGACGGCGAAAAAGGTGTCTTCCTTCAATTCGGTGACCACAACTTTATGCACGTGCGCATCGAGCCCCGTCAGCACATTCTTAATTAAATCGTGGGTCATCGGACGCGGGGTGCTGACTTTCTCAATCTCCAGCTGAATCGCATTCGCCTCATAGATCCCGACCCAGATCGGCAGCACGGTGTCGCTGTTCGCGTCTTTCAGAATCACAATCGGCGTGTTCGTAACCGGGTCCAGCAAAAGCCCGCGGATTCTCATTTCCACTTCCATCGTGACTCCTGATCTCCTTCGTGTGCGAAGGAAAACCTACAAAATCATCTCGCCCAGCAAACTATTCGGAAACGCCGTCGTCACCCGCACCGGAACATAACTCCCGACCTCGAGGTTCACGCTTTCCGGCGCCGCAAAGTTCAGCGTCTTGTTCTGCGAAGTCCTTCCCTGCCATTGCTGTCGGGCTTCGTTCCGGCCTTCAACCATCACTTCGATCTCCTGCCCCAAGTGCTTCTGATAGCTAGCCTTTTGGATACCTCTTTGCCGCTCCAGCAACACATTCAGTCGCCGGGATTTTTCCTCGTCCGGAATTGCGTCGTCCATAGTAAACGATGGCGTGTTCGGACGCGGCGAATATTTGAATGCAAACACTCCGTCGTATCCAACTTCATCCAGCAGCCCTAAAGTTTCCTGGAAGTCGTCTTCGGTCTCGCCGGGGAATCCGACAATCACATCGGTGGTGATCGAAATATCGCGGTGCGCCGACTTCATCCATGAAATGCGTTCGAGATATTGGTCGCGAGTGTAGAGGCGCTGCATGGCGTCGAGGACGCGCGTTGATCCGCTTTGCACCGGCAGATGGATGTGATCGCACAGTGCGGGAGTGGAGTCGATTGCGTCAACAATATCTTTGCCGAAGTCGCGGGGATGCGAAGTCGTAAACCGAACACGGCGGATGCCGGGAACCTCGGCCACTGCGGTCAGCAGTTCTGCGAAGCTTCTCTTCCCTGCCGAATCGCGATACGAGTTCACGTTCTGCCCGAGCAACTGAATTTCGGTATAGCCGAGCGCGGCCATCTGACGCGCTTCCGCCAGCACCGACTCCGACGTCCGGCTGCGTTCTTTTCCCCGCGTGAACGGCACAATGCAGTAGGAGCAGAACTTGTCGCAGCCTTCAATGATCGTGATGTACCCGCGATGAGGATTGGTTCGCGCGGTGAATTCGGTTTCGAAACACTCGTCCGTTTCGCGGTCGTCGAGTCCAGTGACGCGCACCGGCTTCCCTGCCTCCAGCTGCGCGTTTTCAAGTTGAATCAGCATCTGCGGCAGCTTGCGATACGACGCCGATCCCGCCACCAGCGAAACGTACGGAGCCTTCTCAAAAATCTCAGTTCCCTGCTGCTGCGCGACGCATCCCAGCACGCCGAATTTCTTGCCCTGCTTTGCGTATTTCTTGTAATCGTTGAGCCGGTTAAAAACTTTCTGCTCCGCCTTGTCGCGAATCGAGCAAGTGTTGTACAGCACCAGCCCGGCTTCTTCCACCGTCGGCACCTGCCGGTATCCCTCGGAAACCAGCGTGCCCACAACTTTCTCCGAGTCGTGCGCGTTCATCTGGCACCCAAAAGTCTCCAGGTAAAACGTCTTCGATTTTTCGGACCCTTGCTCCTGCGCCGGCATCGGTTTCAGTATAAACCCACGGCGTCGGGCTTTGGACTTTCAGGGTTCGTGTTCGGAGAACTGGGGAACGTCCTATCAGTTGCCGGATTTGTCTGCTTTTTAAAGCGACGAAGGATGAGCAGACTGCCAACCGTTGGTCAGTTTGGGACGCGTCTCACTTTGGCCCAGCCTTGTACCAATGGGTAGCCCAGTCTCAACTAAATACTAGTTGGCCAGCCTCCGTCTCGCTAAACTCGTGTGATAGAGTACGTGCAAAATACAAACAACCGCCGGGTCGCTTTGATACGGCACAAGCAAACCAGCCTCGTTAGGAACCATGAATTTCAAGATCAATGAAACAGCCCAAAAGCTCCGCGGCGGGTATTACACCCCGTTAGATTTAGCTGCATACATCGCGCGCTGGGCAACCGAGAAGCGTCCGAAGGATGTGTTGGAGCCTAGCTGCGGTGATGGCGTGTTTATCGGGGCTCTGGCTGAAACAAGGCCGACTTCGAAATTCTCTTTCACAGGGTTTGAGCTGCTGAAGGAGGAAGCTGCTAAAGCCCGGCAGCGGCCCCACGCTGCCTTCGACGCAAAGATCCACAATCAGGATTTTCTCGACTTCGCCCTTGCACAGATGTTCTCGGGGCGAACCCAGTTCGACTGCGTGGTCGGAAACCCGCCTTTTATCCGCTATCAATATTTGCCCGAGGAGTCGCAGCACAAAGCCGAAGCAATTTTCAAGATGCTCAATTTGCCTTTTACCAAACACACGAACGCGTGGGTGCCCTTTGTCTTAGCGTCCGTGGCAATGCTACGGCCAGGTGGACGACTGGGGATGATTCTTCCGGCTGAAATCATTCACGTCATGCACCCTCAGTCCTTACGCACGTACCTGGGCGAGGTCTGCAGCAGGCTTCTTGTTGTGGATCCGGAGGAACTTTGGTTCGACGGCACATTACAAGGAGCGGTCATTCTTTTTGCAGAGAAGAAGGCGCACGCAGCAGATCACTGCGAGGGAGTCGGCATTGTAAAGGTCAGCGGGCGTTCGTTTGTTTCAGAAGACCCTGCGCGGTTATTCAAAGATACCGCGCGCATCAACGGTAAGACGGTTGAAGGAAAATGGACACGCGCCCTGCTAACGTCAACGGAACGCAATCTTTTTGACTCGGTTTCTGAACACGACCAGGTGCACCGATTCACCGATATTGCAAAGGTGGACGTAGGGATTGTCACTGGCGCGAACAAATTCTTCCTGGTCAACGACGAGACGGTGACGCGCTATGGTCTTAGCCGTTTCGCCCACCCGATGTTTGGGCGCAGCGAGCACTGCCCCGGTGTCATCTACGACGAGAACCAGCATGTTCAAAACGCGCGTGCGGGCTACCCAACGAACTTCATCTGGATCGGCGAATCCAAGACAAAGCTGCCGAAGGCTGTCTTGGAATATCTCGCCTTTGGCGAGAAGGAAGGGCTGCCTAGCCGATACAAGTGTCGGGTACGGGAACCGTGGTACACGGTTCCGTCCGTTTACTCAACCGAAGTTGCAATGTTGAAGCGGTCCAGTGATACGCCAAGGCTAATCCTGAATCGGCTTTCTGCTTACACCACCGACACGGCGTATCGCATTCGCACTGATGTCGCCCCTGAGAAACTGGTGTATTGCTTCCTGAACGCCCTTACGGCGCTGAGTGCCGAACTCGAAGGCCGACACTACGGGGGCGGTGTGCTGGAGCTTGTGCCATCAGAGATTGAGAAGGTAATCGTTCCAGTACCACAGGCTTTGCGCCCGCAATTGCGGCAGTTGGACAAGCTAGTGAGGAGTGAATCGGTTCAAGCGGTACTGGCGAGCCAAAGTCAGCACGTCCTCGGCGCGCTGGGCGTACGCAAGGCCGACCAAGAGCAATTGATCGCGGCATGGTTGCGCTTAAAAAACCGCAGGCAGCGTCTTTCCGACGAAGAAGCCGAGAGCGCGGCTTAGTCTATTTCGATCTGAAATTCTGGTGGGTCTGTATCCTTGCGGTAGAGGTATATCGTTCGGGCTAGCAAGTCCTCTTTTGCGACGAGAGGCAGGGCATCGCCCCAATGCACTTGGGTCATCGCGTTGTTTTGCGCGTACGACGCCGTGTCGGTCTTGGTGTTATGCGACAGCCGTAGCCTAAATTTTCCGTAATTCAAGTTCTTGATGACAAGTTCGAACTCGGCGCTCGCCCGCTCGATGTGGGGCGTTTTCCTATCGGGCACCCACTTGAGGGTATCGAATACATCATCGCGGAAGAAGTGACGCTGGTCGATGCCTTCCATCGCTCCCTTTTTTAACAGCATGGAGCCGGTCGCATGTGTGTTCGGATTCGTGGGAATATTCAAGTCACGTCGTTTTAGCTCGTTGCTTTCCCACACAAGGTAGTATTCCGTCGCACGCACAGCGGGGATGGGTTGCCCAAATACTCTTGGCGGTGCCTTGACCGCTGCGCGCTTTATCGCCGCTTTTATTCTTGGCCGAAAGACTCGATGCAACTTCATGCGGCCCAGCGAGTCGCGTTTTCCTTTCTTCACGCCGCCTATGGGTGCTGGGGCCTGAATGATCGTCTCGTCCACGATTCGACCCTCGTCAAACAACAGCTCGATTTGCTGCGCGGTCTTTAGCTGAAAAACGTGTTCGGGGTGTTTCGCGAGCATGTCGTCAAACGCTGCTGTTGTCTGTTCAACGAACTTGTGGTCGCCCGCGTCCGCCAGGTCGAGAACAACGCGCGTGCTGGCCTCAATGTTGTTATGCAAACCTTGAAAGGTTAGGTTTGCACTGCCGACAATCATTTCCGCAATCGTGTCTGTACAGGCCAGGTACAGCTTAGGATGAAATATTGGTTCTCTTGAGCCCGTGTCGACCACATAGAGCTTGGTCTTAAGTGCTAGCAGTCGCTTCAACCCCTGCAGGGTTGTAATGTTGTTTCGAATACCAACGAAGAACGTCGCATCCCCGGCCACGTCTTTAAGTGCCGCTTCGAGTGCCTCGACACCTGCCTCGCGGACGAACGCAACACTTACCAACACAGTCTTTACATCAGCAATCGTCAGCAATTTTCGGACTGCGGCGGCGTGCGTTGCCGGGGTCGCAGCTTGAAGAATGAGTTCTAGTTGGGCCATTATGCGTGCTTTTTGCGAAGAGCGACTGATTATCTCACCACGAAGGTCGGCGTGAAAAGGCGCGGACAAAAAATGCGGCAACTTGGCAGATGGAATGCTCCGTAGTTTCCAATTTCCTGAAACTGGGTGACCATTTTGGAGGCGCGAATCAAGACAATAGAGGGGCAAGCGTGGGTTCGCGGCCGCCTCGGTTGCTTTGGCTGCAGGCGAACAGCAGGTTCCTCCACTGCGCAAGACGATCCGCTTTTGCGGATCATCCTGCTCTGGTCGGAATGACAAAGTTCTTTTTGGGCGGGATGAGCGGCACGACTGAAGTCGTGCCCTCCCGTTTTACGCGTCGCGCGTGTCCAGGGTGGCGCCGGATTCGACGAAAGCCTGCATCCAGCCGAGGACGCGCTTCCAACCTTCGCCATGGCTCTTGGTCTGGGCCGCGTCGCCGGCGAATCCCTCGTGGCGGATCTTCACCAAAGTTCCGGTGCCGACACGCTGCGGGCCGCGAGCCTGAAGGTTGTGAACATCCTGCGGGATGAACTCTATGCGAACTACGGTGTGGTAAATGTGGGCAAAGCTCGGATTCCAGGTGTGAACGATCAGGCGCGGAGGATCGATCTCTAGGTATTCGCCATCCACTTGGAAGGGTTTTCCGTCGGCGCCTACGCCGATGCTTTTCCACTTGCCGCCCGGCCGCAGGTCGCTGTGATATTCGGTGATGCGGTACTGGTCCTTGGCCCCCCACCAGCGCATTTTTTGGGCGGGGTCAGTAAAGGCCTGGAAAACGCGTTCTGGCGGAGCGGCAATGAAAATCTCCGCCAGAACGGTGTTGTTGTCGGGAGTGATTTGGGCGGTTGCCATTCAGCTTCTCATTTCCCAGGTTTCATTTCCGGGTTTCATTTTTCAGATCTCATTTCCCGGTTCTTATTTCCCAGATCTCGTTTCCCACGTCTCGCCGGTTTCGACATAGGCCTTGAGCCAGTGCATGGAAGCATCCCATCCGGTCTGGTGGCTCTGCGCTTGGTCGAAGTGTCCGGCAAAACCAGAGTGCCGCACTCGCACCAGAGTGCCAGTACCTACCCGATGCGATCCGCCGGTGTGCAAGCCGTGAACATCGTGGGGCTCAAGTTCCCAACGAACGATCGTATTGAAATTCCCGACAAAGTCCGCGATACGCGTGTGCACGAGCAGCCGCGGAGGATCAACTTCCAGATACTCCCCCTCCATGTGAAATTTCTGTCCGGTGGGGCCGACGCCGTCGTGCGACCACTTGCCGCCGGGGCGAAGGTCGGACGTGGATGCGGTGACGTGAAAATTCCCTTTAAGTCCCCACCAGGAACTGCGCTGCTTGGGATCGGCAATGGCCTCGAAGACGCGGGCTGGCGGAGCTGCGATGAAGATCTCCGCCAGGATCGCGTCGGTGTCAGGAGTGATTTGCGCTGTTGCCATTTCAGTTCCTCGATGCGATGGTTTCGCCACGCTCGGCATAAGCCTGGAGACTAGCCAGCACCAGGCTCCAGCCGTGGGTGTGGTTTTCTGTCGCTGCAGCGTCGCCGGCAAAACCTGTGTGAGTGAGTTTCAAGAAGGTTCCGCCGTTCAGGTTTTCCAGGTCAAAAAGGACCTTGGTGACCTTCGGCAGCCAGCTTGAGATCCAGGTATAGGAAAGCCGCCGCGGCGGGTCGATTTCGAGAAATTCGCCATGAACCTCGATGGGGCCGTTTGCGGCGGACAGTCCGGTGGTGGACCACTTTCCGCCGGTGCGAACGTCCATGGAAAAATTGTCCATTTGACAGACGTCTTTGTGTCTCCACCACAAAGAGGCCTGCTTGGGATCGGTGAGCGCTTCAAACACGCGCTCGCGCGGGGCGGCGATGAACAGTTCGCAGGTGACAGCGTCGTTGTCGGTACTGGTGTGTGAAACAGGATTAATGCTGAGTGTTGCCATAAGTCCTCCGGCTTGGTAATGAAGTTGCTGGTTTCTAGTGGCTAGTTGCTAGTTCGCAGTTTACAGACCCAAAATGTTTCAGGCCAAAGATGTTACTGCGAACCGGCAACTGGCTCCGAACTACTTGGTCATTACTACTTGCTCATCGGTTTCCACAAAGCGAAATGCGCGCCTGTGGGGTCGGCGATTACGCTGAACTCGCCGTAGTTTGATACCGGAGTCACATCTTTCATCACGGTCCCGCCCAGGGATTTGGCTTTCTTGGTTGCGGCTCCGACATCATCGACCAGAATGTAGGAAAGCCAGAACGAGGGTGCGCCCGGGATAGGATTCTTCATCATGCCGCCGCCGGTGCCTTCACCGACGCCGATCATGGTGTAATTGCCTCCGGGCATGTCGTCGAGTTTCCAGTCAAACAGCTTGCCATAAAAATCTTTCGCTTTGTTGACGTCGGTGGTGTTGAGCTCTACGTGGCAGAAAGGGTTTGGCATTGCACTCTCCTCAAGTATAGAAATGATTTCAGTGAAGGTTGCGTTGTACAGTTTCATCGTCTGTGAGTCCGACAGCAAGTTGCCGTTAGCTTTTCTTTTGCAGATCGAAAGTTTGGACCATGTCTTTTCCGCCCACTGCGAAGTGCCACTCTTCGGTGTGATGGTTCCCGTCTATGAAGCTGAAAACCACGCGCCGCATATGTGGAGCGTCAGGGCTCGATAGATTCGTGGCATCGATAAAATCAAATGTTAGGGTCTTGCCGTCGGCGGAAGCGCTGGCTTTCATGCGCGGCTGGTTTCCGGCCTCGCAATAGTGCGTGAGCAGAAGGCGGTCGCCGTCTATATTGAACATCGTGATCATGTCTTGCGGCTTCCCGTCCATACGGCTAACGATCTCGCTCATCACGGCAGAACCGCCGGCAGTGAGTCGAAACGAGACCTGGACGGGATCGCTCATCTGGGTCTTCCCTTCCCAGCTCCCCGCGAGGGCTTTAATGGAGTCAAACGACTGTTGCGTGCCCGACTGGGCGTGGGCGGCTAAGGATGCGAGTAGTACAACCAACGAAACTGCGATGCGATTGCGGTTCATTTTCATTTCTCCTTTTTGGAATGTTTGTGTTCGGCCGCGGCGGTTTCCTTAGCGTATTCCGCCTCGACGAAAGCTTTTAAATTGGTCAGGCTGGCGCTCCAGAAGGCGCGGTAGTGATCAAGCCACTGATCGACGGCTTTGAGCGGTTCTGGATTCAACTGATACATGCGATGCCGCCCTTCCCTGCGCTCCTCGACTAGATGGGCGCGGCGGAGAATTCGCAGGTGCTTGGAGATTGCGGGGCGTGATACGGGAAAAGCGCTCGCGATTTCTCCGGCAGGCCTAGTTCCGGCGCGCAATAGATCGAGCACGGCGCGGCGGGTGGGGTCGGCCAAGGCGCTGAAAGCGGCTTCCCGGGAATATGTAACCGTTCGGTGACGCATAATGGGTAACCTTACAGTTACAGAATCGCGTTGTCAAGAGAATTTTTGCAAAAGAAAAAGGCCATCGCCGAAGCGATGGCCTGACCGCCTTTAGACGGGGTTTAGAAGTTCAGTTTCATTTCGAACTCGATGGCGCGAGGAGCGCCGAGGGCGTTGACGCCGGAGCCTAGGCCGAGGCGAAGATTATTGGGTTGGGGATTGGTGGTGCCGTTGGGCGATCCGGGGCTGCCGTCCAGAATGGTGCTGAACGGAGCGGCGGGGCCGTCGAAGTTCGCGAAATTGAGGATGTTGAAAAAAGTGACGCCGGGGCGGAGTTCAACTCGGTCTTTTAACTTGTAGGACCAACTGATGCCCACGTCGAAGGTTTTGAGCCAGGTTTGTTCGACGGCGTTTGGCGGAGCGACGGCGAGCGGGCCAAAGGCCTGGAAGGCGGATGGAGTGCTGCCGCCGATGACGCCTCCGAGAGCCTGCAGTTCGGCGAGAGTCATTAAGCCGTTGGTGATCAGCACTTGTCCGGCGGGCGTGGCTTGGCCGACTGCGTTCTGGTTAAAACTCTTGATCCTTTGGTTGAGACCGTTGACTCCGAAGCTGCGGCCGAAGCCGCCGACGTTGGTACCGGGGAGGAGATCACCAGTTCCGCCGTTGGAGATGGCGTCGCCGCCGCCGGTTCCGTCTCCGGTGAGATCGGTTTGGAAAATGCCGCCGGGGAGACCGCTTACTGGCAGGGTGACGTTCGAGGGCAGCGGGCTGTCGAAGTGTCCGATCAAACTGACGCGGAAGTTGGCGGGAACGTCGAAGGTGCCGCCGAAAGAAACCTGATGGGTGCGGTCGAGGCCGTTAGGGCCAAGGTATTTGAGCGGATTTGCGTTGTCTTGGGAAAAGTTAATGAAGTCGTTATCGCGGGCGGTGGAAACGTAACGCGAGAGCGCATAGGAGACTTGCAGGTTCATAGCTTTGACGTCTCGGAAGGGGTTTTGGACGTCCTGGCGCAACGACATTTGCACAGCGTTATAAACCGAGCGTCCGATGGGGAAAAGCATCTGGTTGGCGCCAACCGCCGGGTTAATGCCGGGGAAGGCGGCGCCAGTATCGGGAGTCAGGCACACCGTGCCCGTGGATGCGTCGCACGTAAGCGCAGCCGGAAAGCCAAATTGAGTCGAGTAGCCTGAATCGAGGCCGCCGGAAATTGGGTTGCCGCTGGCGTCGGTCTTCAGCTCCGCGTAGTCGGCGATGTTGGCGGGGCGCGGAGTCCAGGTTCCGCCGTCGTTGGTTCCATTCGCCGGGTCAGTGGGACAGGGATTGGAATACGACAATTGAATGGTCGCCGCTCCGCAATTCAGCAGAGTAGTGGCGATCGCGTTTTTAGCGGCGGCAAGCTGACCGCTGGAATTTTTTTCCGGATAGCGCGCGTCGCCGACGTGGTTAGTGTCAATGCTGAGAAGATTGTGGGTGGAAACGTTGCGCAGATAGTCGATGGTCAAGACCATCCCCGGCCGAAATTCATGCTGAATTCCAAGATTCATCTGCACCGAGCGCGGAGTGCGGTAATCCGGCGCGAGTAACGCCGTGCCGGTGCCGAATGAAGTGTCAGTAAGAGCTGTTCCAATAAAAGAGGGATTATTCGCCGCGGCTGCCGACATCGCCTGATATTGTTGCTGCGCGGTGATGATCTGGGGCGCGACTAGTCCGATGGGCTGACCGCAGAACGACGCGCCTGACGCTCCCGAACAAGCAGTCTGTGACCCCAGGAAACGTCCCTGAGGCAGGCGGGCGGGGCGGTCGAACTCGCTATTGTTCCAAATCGAGTTTTCGTAGAACAATCCAATGCCGCCGCGGACGACCGTCTTTCCCTTCCTGCTGGTGTCCCATGCAAACCCAAGTTGAGGAGCAAAGTTGAGGTTGGGCTGGCGCACGCGGTTTCCTAAACCGGAGTAGTCAATATTGTTGAACTGGTCCAGGGCGGCAATCGGCCCCAAGTCGCTGTTGGTTCGCCCGGTGTCGCGAACATATCGGACTCCGTAGGTCACAGTGATATTCGGACGGACTTTCCAAGAGTCCCCGAAATACCACGATAACCGGTTATCCGGACCAACACCGCCTGCCGGAAAGCCAAATGCCGGAGCTGTCGAGGGGTAACCCTGACCGTTGCCGAGGCTGACGCTTTCAGCCGGATAGTTCAATGGGTTAGCGGCCCCCCCGGGGAAGCAGGAGCCTCCCGGGGGAAGCGGGCAACCGGGAACCCATGAGGTAGCGGCCAACGCAAGCTCCGCTGATCCGTCCAGCGAGCCGACGGATGGTCCCAGCGCCTGGAAACTGGCGAAGCCTCCGCCGTGCAGATGATTCAAGCCCGCACCGAAGCGAAAGATGTGGCTGCCGTGGGCCGTGCTTCCGTCGTATTTGATCTGATGGTCGGATTGCGCGGTGGCTTGTGGCGCGAGGTAGTTAGGGCCGGAGCAAAAGTCATCGGCGCCGGCAGTGAGGCACAAGGGATCTCCACCGATGGCCAACTCAATTCCGGGCGCGGGGTTAAAGATGCTTGATCCGGCGACGGCATCAGCAATAGCGTTTTGAAATTTGGTATAGCCGAGACGGATGCTGTGGGTGAAATTTCCGGTATTGAAGTCCACTCCAACGACATGCTCGCGGGCGTGATTGACGTTGGCGAACGGCTGATAGGAGTTGGGAACAGCAGGCAGCACACTTTTGTTCTGATCGAAGGTGAAACGGTAGAAACTCTTGAATCGGTTGGTCTGGTAATCGAGACGGGCATCGGCTTGGGTTTCACGGAAAGGCGAGTTGAAGCTTCCGATGAGGTTGGTGAAAGGGCCGCCGGGTAAGACGGGATCCAGCAAGTCTTGTTTGTTGCGTTCCCCGGTGAAGAAAAAGAAAAGTTTGTCTTTAACGATGGGGCCGCCGAGGGCGCCGCCGAACTGGTTTCTCTGAAAATGATTGGTGGAGTCGCCGGGGAGCGCGGCATTGAGGCGCTGGTCGCGGAAGTAATAAAAGGTGTCGCCGTGCAGGGCATTCGATCCGGTCTTTGTGTTTAAGCTGACCGATCCGGAGGAAGTCAGTTCGGTGGAGAGATCCAGGTCAGACTGCTGTAGCGAGGCTTCCTGGATGGCGTCGAGGGGGACGTTCATAGTGGTAGTACCGACCGTCTCGTCGCTGATATCGAGGCCATCGAGTTCGATGCGGGCGGTGCGGCCGAAGCGTCCTCCGAAGGAGACAGAGGAGAAGCCGTTTTTGGTGGGATCGAAGGTGCCGCCATCTTGAATCTGCACGCCGGGCTCGAGTTGAGCGAGGTCGAGAAAGTTGCGGCCATTGATGGGTAGATTTTCGATTTGCTGTTCGGTAATGATTCCCTGCACCGTTGCTTGCTCGGTGTTCACGGTCACGGCTGAACCCTGCACTTCGACCACTTCGGTTTGCTGGCCGATTTGCAGCCGGAAGTTTCCGGGCGCGGTTACACCGACTTCGACCGTGAGCTGGGCTTCGGTGGCCTTGAACCCTGTGGCCTCGATGCGGACGGTGTACTGCCCGGGGATGAGGGCACCGGAGGCGTAGGCGCCGGCGGAGGTGGTGGTGACGGAGGAGGACTGTCCGGTAGCTTTGTTGGTGATGGTCACCTTGGCGCCGCTAATGGCTGCGTTGGCCGGGTCGGTGATGGTTCCCTGAATGCTGCCGGTGGAGATGGTGGTTTGGGCGGCGAGATTCAGCGAGAACAGGATGACGATGAAAGCCGTTAGAAATGCCGGGACTAATTGCGAACACAGACGCATGGGGGAAGTCTTCCTTTCACAGCTCGAATCTTTTCACGGCTGAATCAGTATCGCTTAGTGTATCGCGCGGATGGAGATTTGGCCGAAGGCTCCTGGTCTTAAAGGCTTTGACGCGGTGCTGCGGCAAAGCGGATGCCTGAGTCTGTTTATTTGGTTTTTGAGAGGGAGGCTAAGGCGCGGCGCAGTTCAGGCTCAGAGTCAAAGGCGCCGGACGGGAGTGTCCGATCCAGACGTTTTGCGGACTAAATCTATAAAAGCCTGGTGAATGCGGGGGTCGTCGGTTAGTTCGGGATGGAAGGTTGCGGCCATGGTGCTTCCCTGCTGGACCACGACCGGGTCTTTATCTTCATCCTTTCCATTGCCGCCGCCTTCGGTTGCCAGGACCTCGACTCCGGGGCCGAGGCGGGTGATTTTGGGGGCGCGGATGAAAACCATTTCGATTGGCGATCCACGGAACTGGCCTTCGCGGATGGAACTGTCAATCTGGCGGCCGTAGGCGTTGCGGCGGATGGCAATGTCGATTGCGCCGAGACCGGATTGCGCTGGGTTCTCGACCTCTTTGGCGAGCAGGATGGCTCCGGCGCAGGTGCCGAAGCTGGGCTTGGTGCGGACGAAGTCTTTCAGTTTTTGAAATCCTGATTCGCCGAGGAGTTTTAGAAAGGTGCTGGACTCCCCGCCGGGGATCACCAAGCCGTCGATTTCATCGAGCTGCTCGGGATTTTTTACCAGCACAACTTCGGCACCCAGCTCTTGGAGCCGGAGGCGATGGGCATCAAAATCGCCTTGCAGGGCAAGGACACCGATTTTCACGAGAGCAGTATTTGGTCGTACGTTGTTGGAGGTTGGCACCTTGGCTTAATTCTAACAACGCTGTCAGCCAAGCCTACGCCCTGGTCACGGATGATGGCCTGCCCGGAGCCAGCGCAATCAAGGCTACACCAATAATAATGAGCACCGCCGAACCGATCAGTTCTCCGCGTTGGATCAGTTTCAGGAGTGCTTGCGTTCCCATGACCGCGGCGTGAGCGAAACTCGACCACGCAGTGAAGACGATCAGGCTGCGATGCGCTGATGGGTTACGCGCGGCCAGCAACAGGAAAATTCCGAGGGTGACATAGAGGCTGAACTGCATTGCCAACGCCGGCGCTTGTGAGAAAAATACTATCAACGGATAAACCGTGGCGATAAAGAGCAATCCCACCAGCACCAACACAACCTTCAGCGCGCGTTCTCGATGCATAGCGCCCTCCTGCAAACCACATAATTTGTAAAGGATATGTGTATCGCGAATCTTAGGGATGACTGGGAGCGGAAGTCAACGGGCAGCGCTTTGGCGTGATGTTGCGCACGACCTGAATTCAGAAAAAAAGCTGCGCGAGGCCTTTCGACCTCGCGCAGTCCCTCACCCCTTCACAACTTGCAGCTGATTCTCCACCGAGAATACTCCCGGCACTTCACCTGCTCGCATGCCGGCAATGATCTTGTCCGCGTTGTTGTCAACTATACCCAGTAGCGTCACGTGACCGTTGTCCACGATGATGCGGATCGACTTATTCGCTCCGACCCCATACCGCTGCAACGGGCCGTAGCCATAGATCGTGCGATACAGCCGCACCCGTAATCCATTATCGAAGAAAGACAGTGGCAGCACCTGGATTTTATTGTCCACATGCTCAACGCCTTCCACTCTCTTCACCGCGTTGGCCGCGTCGCTCTTCAACACCGGGTTCGTGACGTCGCCGTTCAGCGTGACGGTGCCGTTCGCATCCACGGTAAACGTCATGTAATCGAACACGTTCACGTACGGCAGCATGTTCAGTTTGTGCAGCACCTGCTTCTGAATTCTGGCAATTCCGCGCTCAGAAATTGTCGGTTCAGAAGCCATGGCTCCCACAGACAAGAACAAGGATAGAGCTGCTACTCCCAACCCCAAAACCAAGTTTCGTAATTTCATTTTCAATACGCCTCCTACCTGCTTGTATAAACACCGGACCGGCGCAGAAGTTGGTGGAGGATGAGTAAAGTATTGTCAGCGAAGCAGATAAGATGGAGACAAATGAAGCCGCCTAAGGCTTTTGCCCGTGGTACCAACCCCTTGAAACCCTTAGGGATATGGGTACGCTTCATGCTGATTTTGTTTTCACGGATGTGGGCCAAGCTGTCGTGTTTATGTGCTCTGGTCGAAATCCGACGCCCACCATTCGAGCTGGAATCCGCCTGAGCAATGGGAATTTCTCCGTCATCCTCAGCAGCAGCGGAGTTGGAATTGTCTCGGACGAATCAAAAATGCGCTCCATCAGATGTTTGTGCAGAAAGACCTGTACTCGCTGCATTGATTTCGCCGGCCACTCCCGCCGATCTTGCACCGCCTTCAGGTCTGCGACACTCAACGTACGGTTGAGCAGCTTCGGCGCAAGCAAGTTTGCCGTGGCGACCGCATCCTGGATCGCGAAATTAATGCCAACCCCGCCCACCGGAGACATCGCGTGCGCCGCGTCTCCAATGCACAGCAGTCCTTCGCGATACCACGTCCGCAGATGATTCACTTTCACGTTGAGCAGCTTCACATCATCCCACTGCGCAATCTCGCCCGTGCGGTCGGCCAGGAACGGAGCGCAGCGGGCGACCTCTTCGCGAAACGCCGGTAGCCCGCGCTGTTGTCTTTCGTCGAGCGAACCTTTGCGAATGACGTAAGCGCACTGCCAATAATCACCCCGGTTAATCAGGACCATGAATTGTCCGGCGCCGGCATAACCAAAAGCCTGCGGCGGGTCGCTCGCCTTTTTAGCGACGCGAAACCACAGGACGTCAATCGGCGCACCCAGGTCAATCAGTTCCAGCCCGGCGCGTTCGCGGACAATCGAACTTCGGCCATCCGCAGCCACCACCAAATCTGCGCGGAGTTCGAGCGTCCCCTCCGGTGTGCGCGCCTTCGCGCCCGCGACCCTGCCATTTTCGAGCAGGAGGTCTGTGACTTCTGTTTCCATGCGAAGCCGGAACTGTGGGAATTTCTGGGCATGACGCGAAAGAAAATTCAGGAAATCCCACTGCGGCATGAACGCGATGAACTTGCAACGAGTCGGCAGATGCGTGAGGTCCGCGAGATGAACTACGCGATCTCCAAAATGTGCTTGAATTTCGCGCACTTCTTGATGAGGCAGGCGAAGCAGGTCTTCAAGCAAACCCAGCTCATCCATGACTTCCAGCGTAGAAGGATGAATGGTGTCGCCACGAAAATCGCGAAAGAAGTCTTTGTGCTTCTCAAGGACCGTCACTTCCACGCCGGCGCGAGCCAGAAGGAATCCCAGCATCACGCCCGCCGGTCCGCCGCCGGCGATGCAACAGGTAGTGCGATCGTTCATGGGTATTGTTGGATGCGCTTCGGCGCCTCGATGATAGTGGAAGCATTCATTCACAGCGCCAAAAGCGCGCGGCGCCAGATAGAAGCTCATTGCTTCCGCCATTTGAGTATCCTACCCTTCGAAAACTGCGAAGGGTGGGGCAGCCTCGGCGGGCTACCGAGAAGTAGTCACTAATCACGCAAGAACGAGAAGCTCTCACCCTTCACCAGCCACGCGATACCGAATGAGATCACCGCACCCGCCTCAAGCCAGAACACTGGTTTGTACTGACCGATTGCTGCGTATAGATCACTGTCGATTTTCTTCAGCACTCCGTACACGCCGATCAACGCAATGCAGGTCAGAATCGCCCAACCGCAAACCCGGTAACATTTATTTCGCAGCCGTTTCTTCGGAGTCGGGTTCGGCGTATCGGACTTCGTGAACAAGAACAGGCTCGTGAGCGCGAACACGATGAATAGCAGCGCGGCGCATGTCCAATGCAACCAGCCCCGTAACTGCACCCAGCCGTGGTTTATCTCGCGAATGTTCATGGGGATAAGGGCCACTCCGAGCGCGAAGCAGCCCGCGAGCCGCCCCGAGAGTTCATCCCACTTGTCGTAGCCGCGGCAGCAAACCATGAAGAAACCAATCACCCACAGGCTGCCCGCAAACCACGCGCCCATGCGCGTGAAGTAGTAGGCGCTTATCGACCCTTCCAGCCTGCCGCTGCATGGCCAGTTCCCGATTGCCACTGCGAACGGCAGAAACAGCCCCACCCAACCCGCCAACTCCCGCATGCCAAGGTACGAAAGGATCAAAGGCCGATCATTCCCACTCGATTGCGGATCGGGGACAAACCTGGCTTTGCCAGGGACAGGTGTGCGGTAAGCGTCGCTCTGAGATTGGTTCGCCATGACGGCCTCCGTTTATATCAGGGTCGGCATTTTAACTCTTTTGCAGCCGCAGTAGCTCAGGCACAAGTATTTGTTACAGATTCGGAACGTGTGCAGGAATTCGGGTTTCCCACCCTTCGAAAACCGCGAAGGGTGGGACAGCCTCGATTTGGGTGATAAAGGGTGGGCCAGCCCGCCAAAAGACACCCGCCGATCAATCGGCAGCGCGCTTAGAATTCGATGAATCGAGTTGATAAGCCTCGATGTTTTCGCAGAACTTTATCCCAAGACTTGTTAGGTGAGCATTGGTTTCAGAAACACCGCTCTTATCGCCGTGGTACCGATCTGTAAGAAGGCCATGGCCGATCAAGCTCAAATCATCCTGATCCAGTAGGCCGATCACTTTGTGGCCAATTCTCACTCCGACCTTCTCAAGCCACCGCGGAGCCGACTCCGTTACACCCGTCCTGAAATCTTGGGCCTTGTAGATTTCGTATGACGCTTTGAGGTAAAGAAGTTGACCAGAGGTCAATCTCTTAGCAATCTGAAAGAGCTGATAGCTAGCGATCGCCTCCCCGTCGGTTGCATTGGTCCTATTTCCAGAAAAAAACATTGCCTTTAGAGCTTTTAGGCGATCAGTGTCGATCGGGTTGGACTCTATCTCCATGAGGAGCTCTATCCAACTCCGGTAGGGATACTCTCGTCCAGAGAAGTCCTCCGGGATCTTGCCAGCCTTTCTCCAGGCGCAAACTTCTTTCCAAAAGTCACTCAAAGCTTCCAGCGCGACCGCTGTAAACGCCACTCTCGGACCCGCGAGCATGTACCTCTGCACGCCAGATTCAAGAAGCCGCCCGACGTAAGCCGTCGCCTCAGCCCGCGACGTAGATAGCACGCGTTCGATCACGCTGGGATTTTCTAAGTGCACGACATCTGCATAATCTCGATCGGCAAGTACAATGCTACCCTCAGAGGTAGCCTCTCTGGTGCCTGTGCTTTCGGCCATATTTTTCACCAGCCCCGAGTCTGCAACAACTGCGCGTCATCAATCCCAGACACGGCCAGGCCTTTCATCGCCCCGGTCAAATGTTCGCTGACTTCAAGTAACACTTTAGGGTCGTTGAAGTGGGTGGTGGCGCGGACTATTGCTTTCGCGCGCTTTTCGGCTTCGTCGGGGTCGGCGAAAGTTGTGGAATCGTTCATGAAGATTCCGGATCCGACGAAGACGGCTTCGGCGCCTAGCTGCATTACCAGGGAGGCGTCGGCGGGGGTGGCGATGCCTCCGGCGGAAAAATTGGGGACGGGGAGCTTGCCGGTTTTGGCTACCAGCTTTACCAACTCGTACGGAGCTTGCAGGTCTTTGGCGCGGGCGTAGAGTTCGGCTTCGCTGAGGACGGTGAGAATTTTCATGTCCTGAACAATCTGGCGGATGTGTCTGACGGCGTGGACGACGTCACCGGTGCCGGCTTCGCCTTTGGTGCGAATCATGGCGGCGCCTTCGGCGATGCGGCGCAGAGCTTCTCCAAGATTGCGCGCGCCGCAGACGAATGGGACTTTGAAAGCCTGCTTGTCCACGTGATGCGCTTCGTCGGCGGGCGTGAGCACTTCGGATTCGTCGATGTAATCCACGCCGAGTTCTTCGAGAATTTGGGCTTCGGCGAAGTGTCCGATGCGGCATTTAGCCATGACGGGGATGGAGACGGCGGCCATGATCTCGCGGATTTTTTTGGGCGAGGCCATGCGCGCAACTCCGCCCTCAGCGCGAATCTGCGACGGGACGCGCTCAAGCGCCATCACGGCCACGGCGCCGGATTTTTCGGCGATGATGGCCTGCTCCGTCGTCGTGACATCCATAATTACGCCGCCTTTTAGCATTTCGGCGAGGCCGGTTTTGAGTCGAAGGCTGGTGGGATTTCCGTTGTTGTTTGACATGTTTGAGGCTCTTTTCTGTCCGTTTTAATTTTACAGGGTTGATAGGGGTTTTGGTTGCGATCATGTGGGGACGGGTGTCCCCCACATGTCCCCGCATTGGGCTAGGCTTCGGCGGCGACTGGCGCTATGGCCGCCGGGGACTTGGGCGCACTGATTTTTTGTTCAAGGCGGCCAACGCCGAAGATCCAGGCGAAGCCGCCGAGCAGCATGATGGCGGCGGTGATTTCGAAGGCGCCGGAAAAATGCGCGGTTTTGTCGACAATGAATCCAGTGAGCGTAGCGCAGAGGACTCCGGCGAAATTCGCGAAACCGTTTTGCAGGGCGGCCCAGCGGCCAGCGGTTTCAGGGCCGGCGAGGGTCTGAGCGAATGCAAAAACTCCGGCACCGCTGATTCCGCAGGCGGCGCCTACGGCAAACAGCCATCCCAAGTAATGATCTTGGCCTGCGAAGGCTAGTCCTACGAGTGCGATTGCGGCGGAGGTGTGTCCCAGCGCCATGGCGGTTTTGCGAACCAGCGTGGGCGAGTGGCCACGGCGGATGAAGAAATCTGCGACGGCGCCGGTGGTGAGGCAACTGAGAGCGTCTACGGCGAAGTAGAGCGAGGCGACTTTGGACATGGCGGAGAGCGAAAGGTGGCGCTCGCGCTGCAAGTAATAAGGAAGCCAGGTGACGCTGAGATAAAGAAGATAGTTGCTGGCAAAATGTCCGGCGCTGCCTCCCCAGAAGGAGCGCTGGGTGAGTATGTCGCGATAGCCGGTTCGTGCGGTGACGGGGCGGGAGATGCCGGGACCGCGGGGCATCCACTTGGCCCAGGCGGGGAGCCAGAGCAGTGCGACGAGGCCGATGCCGATGAAGACGGGTCGCCATCCGTATTTGGCCATGAGGAGACCGGCGCCGAGGGTGCCGACGGCGGGGCCGGATTTCAGGCCGAAGCTGATGAAGGCGTTGGCGAATCCGCGATGATGTTCGGGCAAGTGGCGGGCAAGAATTTTTGAACAGCTCGGAAACGCAACCGACTCGCCAACGCCGAGGATCATGCGCATGATCAGCAAGAGGACGAAGCCGTGGACGAATCCGGTTCCGGCGGTGGCGACGGACCACAGGAGAAATCCGGCGGCGAAGACGCGGTTGACGTCGAAGCGGTCAACCAGCCATCCGACGACGAACTGCATGGCGGTGTAGGTGTAGAAGAAGGCGGCGAGGAGCTCTCCGAGTTGCTTGGCGGAGATGTGGAGTTCGTCTTTGAGCGTGGAGGCGGCGATGGAGAGATTGCCGCGGTCGATGTAGTTGATGAAGATGGCGACGACGAGGAGGACGAGGGCGGGCGCGAAGACGCGGAGATGGGAGTCGGGGGGACGATCGGGGCGGGTCACGGGCACGGGGCATTCTGCTACGGGGGAGTTGGATTTGCAAGCTCCCGGCGAAAGGCAACGCGTCTGTTGAAGTTTTGTTATCGGCGGCGGGCGAAGAGTTTCTCGGGGTCGATGATGATAAAGGTGCCTGTGCTGCGGGCGAGGAGAGTTCCGTTTGCATCTGAGATTGCGGCGATGTGGGTGAGGCGGCGGCCACGCTTGGATAGTTCGTGCGATTCGACGCTTAGCGACTTGTTCAGCGGGACGGGCTTGATATATTCGACGGTCATTTTGGATGTGACGGCGATGACGTGACGGAGTTTGTTGAGCTTGCTCATGGCGTCGTCGAGGATGGTTGCGATGATGCCGCCGTGGCAGTGTCCGGGCGGGCCGGTGTAGCGCTTGCCGAGACGGAAATTGCAGACGAAGCGGTTCCCTTGTTGGAAAAATTTCAAGTGCATGCCGTGGGGATTGTCTTGTCCGCAGGCGAAGCAGAAGTTTTTCTTCTGGGGGTGGGATTTTGTGGCATGGCCGCGGGCAACGGAATTCTTGGACATGTGGGAAATTGTACTGGACACTTCCCGGAATCGCGGTGCGGTCGGGTATCATCGAAGTAGTATTTTGAGAGGAGAAGAACGTGAACGGAAAATCCATCGTGGGTGGAGCGGTGGTAGTGATTTTGGCGGGAACCTTCAGCAGTCTTGCGCGGGCGCAGGATGCGGCCAAGGCTCCGGCGGGCGCGGCGATTTTTTCGAAGAAGTGCGTGCTTTGCCATGGGGCGGACGGGACGGGGAATACTCCGCTGGGGAAGCAACTGCAAGCGGCGAATCTGCACTCGAAGGCGGTGCAGGGCCGGAGCGATGACGAGTTGCACACGGTTGTCCATGATGGGCAAACCAATATGCCTCCGTTTGGCGATCAGTTGACGGACGACGAGATTACTCAGGTCATTCAGTATGTGAGGACGTTTGCGGCTCCGGCTAAGGCGGCGAAGAAGCAGTGAGCTTTTGAGTGGTGAGATTCGAGTGGTGAGTCGCGAGCAAGGCTGGATGCTGGGAAGCTCAATCCTCGTCGCTCAAAGCTCGCGACTCAGTGCTGTAGTTGATGGTGATTTATGCCGGTACTTTCTCCGCCAATCATTGTCGAAAAGGATAAGGATAGAGCACAGACAGGGCGGGGCGGCGGGAGCGTGCCGCCTCCGGCCTACACGGGCGGCGGGGACAACGGCCCAGGGGATGGCTCGAACGATTACTCGCGGCGGCTTAATCGGGCGCGGCTGACTCTTCTTCTTGCGCTTACTTCCATCAGCGTTTTGTTTGTGACCTTCACTGCGGTGTTTGTGTTGCGGCACGACAGCTCAGTTTTGGATCGGCGCACGGGAACGTATGTCCACAACTGGGTGCAGGTTACGTTGCCCGTCCGGCTGCTGCTGGTGAATACGCTGGTGTTGCTGCTGAGCAGCGTCAGCGTGGAAATGGCGCGGCGGTCGGTGCGGCGCGAGATGGCGCTGGCACCGCTGCGCGGGATGCCGGGAATCGCTTTGGACGATGACGGCGTCAGCGGCGGTGGGACGGTATGGATTGCGATTACCGTGGCGCTGGGGCTGATGTTTCTCGGCGGACAATGGCTGGCGTGGGAAAGTCTGCGGCAGCACGGATTTCACATTGACAGCGGCGGCGGGAGTCCATTTGTTTATCTGCTGACGGCGGCGCATGCGGTGCATTTGGCGGGAGGGATTCTG
>Ga0210407_10000468_pt1 | contig 45860 bp, 37 predicted proteins | sample IncBWC27MmetaG_FD_150860 | JGI IMG/M metagenome (GOLD analysis project Ga0210407, IMG submission 150860) | Forest soil microbial communities from Barre Woods Harvard Forest LTER site, Petersham, Massachusetts, United States - Inc-BW-C-27-M | ecosystem: Environmental > Terrestrial > Soil >...
GATGCCGATCAATTCCACGCACCGGCGCTGGTGGTGGCGACGGGCGGGCTTTCTATTCCGAAGATAGGAGCGACATCTTTCGGTTACGAGTTGGCGCGTCAATTTGGAGTGAAGATTCAGAATACGAGACCCGCGCTGGTGCCGCTGGTGTTCGGGGCTGCGGATCGCGACCATTATTGTGATTTGGCCGGAGTTTCCGCGGAAGTCGTTGCCGGGATTGGCGAGCAGCGCTTTCGCGAGAGTATGCTGGTCACTCATCGCGGACTGAGTGGGCCGGCGATTTTGCAGATTTCGTCCTATTGGAATAAGGGCAAGCCGCTGCACATTGATTTGGCTCCGGGACGCGATGTGACGTCGGCGCTGCGGGATGGTGGCGCACGAAATATCGCGGCCGCGCGCGCTGCATTTCAGGGCGTCCTACCGAAGCGATTCGCTCATCGCTGGCTCGAACTGCACGCGCCTGCCGCCAAGGGTATTAAGGATACTTGGAGTAAGCAGGAATTGGATGAACTTGAGCGCCGCGTGCATGAATGGATTGTGGTTCCGGCGGATATGGAGGGATACGGCAAGGCCGAAGTGACGGCAGGCGGGGTGGACACTGACGAGCTTTCCAGCAAGACGATGGAGACGAGCAAGGTGCGTGGATTATTTTTTATTGGCGAAGTCGTGGATGTGACGGGTCATCTGGGCGGATTTAATTTTCAATGGGCTTGGGCATCGGGGGCCGCGGCGGGAAGATCGGTGTGAATTGAGTGCCAACAATATAGGGAGCTCCGCGGATCATCCGGCTGCGGCGACGGAAAAATTGTCGAGAGGTTCGGCGGGATCGGTCGCGATGCCATCAACGAGCGTGATCGTCTTGCCGGAGCTGGATGAGACGCGGTCGCCCGGGATCAAGATGCCCACGAGATTCAGCGGGTCGGCGGCCGAGATCGTTACGGCTTCGCCCGAGGCCGGCTGGCGGGCCGATGCGCGCAGGGACTCGACCGCGACGGGCAGCGCAAATTGTTCGCCGAGGAATCCGCTGACGAAGCGGCCGCCGCGGATTTCGCCCTGATCTTCGAGCCGGCGGAGAGCGATGAGCACTTCGCGCCAGCGCGGCGTGATGGTTTCGCGCGTGACCATCTCGCGGAAGACCACGCCGTATCTTTTCAGCAGCGTCCGGCAGATGGATTCCATCACGCGCGAGCGGTCGAGTGGCTCGCTGGTGTGGAGCAGCGACCAGCGCCCGGCGCTATGGCGGGGACGCGCGTTGTGGCCTTTGCCGTGGCCGGCGCGGCGTTTGGGATCGATCAGGGCGCGAATGTTGTCGAAGCCATCGGCCGTGATCATGCCCGCGGTCACGAGTTCCCACAGGGCGGTTTCCAGCTCGGCTTTTATTTTTCCGGTTCCGCGCACGATGTCCGCGAAGAATGAAGCGCCCCGCTGGCGCAGGTGGGCTAAAACTTCGCGCGCTGCGTGGCTTAGGGCGACGGATTCGCCAGCTTCACCGGCTGCGTCGGCCGCGCCATCAGAAGCATCGCGCGAAATCATCCAGTCCACGTCGTCGCGGATGAAAAATGTTAGAGGCGCGACGCTGGTGGGAACTACGCGACGAATCGCGCCATTGTTATGCTCGGCCAGCGTGGCGGGGTGCGGGGAGAGACGCCCCCAGCCGACCGCGCCGGTGAGGCACAAGCGATCGAGGACGTTCGGATCGTAGTTCGCGATCCGGCGCGCGAGAATTTGCTGTTCCCACGCGTTGGCGGGCGCTTCGAATCCCTGCAGCTGCTGCAGGGCTTCCAGCGTCCCGCGCTCGCCGAGCAGGCGCGTCGCTGGCGTGACATGCTGCCAGCGGAGCAGCCAGCGCATAAATTGCGCGGCATTCACGGGCTGAATTTGTTTGCGCAGGGTGCCTAGCGTGAGGCGGTGGATGCGAGCGAGCAAGCGGCGGTCGCACCATTCCGTTTCGCCGTCGGAAGAATCGGTGAACTGGCCGCGTAGAACGGAGCCGGCGGCTTCCAGACGGAGCATTGTTTTTTCAACGTCGGCTGCGGCGAGGCCCAAGAAGTCCGCCAGGCCTGGAATCGTGACGGGTCCGAGGTGCGCGAGCCAACCGGTGATGCACGTGAAGAGAGCGTCTTCACGCGACGGTTGCTGTGGTTCGATGTCCGGCGCTTGCGAGTCAAAGCTAGCGTCCGGAAAAATCGCGGCGAAAGTTTTTGTTTTTTCGGCGGCTAGCCAATAGGTTCGCGCGCCGGAAAGAGCGCGAATCGCCCGGCGTGTCGCAGCGAGCGTGGCGAAATGTTCGGCCCAATCTGCGATGGGCTTCGGGGCGACGCCAGCGGCGCTAGAATCTTCCGGCAGCGCCATGAGTTCTTGCAGCACGTCGTGGAGCTCGTCTGCGTCGCGAACGTCTGGCCACGCCTCCTCGCGAACTTCGGTAATTGCGGCGGGATCGAGCCTGCCGATTTCTGAGAGCACGGCTTCGGGCAGCATGCGGCGCATTTCCACGGCGCGGGCGCGGCGTTCTTCGAGCGGCGCGTCGTCGAGATAGGCGTAGGGGTTGGCGTTCAGAATTTCGTGTGAAAACTGCGAAGGCACTGGGGTTTCGACCGCCACGCAGCGGATGCGTCCCGCGGCGATATCTTCCAAGACGACTTTTAGACCCACAACATCCATGGCCTCGGTGAGCGCGTCTTTCATGGTTTCGCGCGCGAGAGGGTGATTCGGGATCTCGATGTCGCCTGAGATATTTTCCTGGCAAGCGAGCGCCTGCGGGAACACCGCCGCCAGCAGGTCGTCCGAGCGCATTCGCTGAATCGGCGGCGGGACTTTTTTACCGCCCATGAAACGGAGCAGCGCGAGCGAGCGCCCGGCAACCCAGCGCCAGCGCGTGGCGAAGATCGGCGAGGTCAGCACGGCTTGTTCGAGTAGCGGCTCTACGCTGGCGGCGTGCAGGAAATGAAAAACGTCGGCTAGCGGAAAACTGTGCTGGTCGCTGAGCGAAATGTTCAGTCCGTTGTCCGTGGCGGCGGCTTGCAGCTCGAAATTGAACGAACGGCAGAAGCGCTTGCGCAGGGCGAGGCCCCAGGCTTTGTTGATGCGGCCGCCGAAGGGTGCGTGGATCACGAGTTGCATGCCGCCGCTCTCATCGAAAAACCGTTCGGCGACGATGGTGGTCTGCGTGGGAACTGCGCGCAGCACGGCGCGGCCTTCGACAATATATTGTGCGGCCTGTTCGGCGCCGGGGCGGTCCATACCACATTCGTCTTCCAGCCATTTGATCGCCGTTGCCGCTTGCGGTGAATTGCGCAGATCCGGAGAAGGAGCGAGGCCTTCGGTGAGGGCGCCGACCTGTTCGCGAATATGTGCAACTTCTCGGGAGAGTTCCATGGTTCGCGAGGGGGCTTCGCCGCGCCAGAAAGGCACGTTGGGAGGCGCGCCTTTGGCGTCTTCCACGGATACGGAGCCAGATTGCACGCGGCGAATGCGCCAGGAAGAATTGCCGAGGAGGAAAATATCGCCGCGCAAACTTTCCACCGCGAAATCTTCGTCCACCGTGCCGATCATGGCGCCTTCTGGCTCCGCGACTACTGTGTACATCGCGTTATCCGGAATCGCGCCGCCGCTGGTGATTGCGGCGAGACGGCTGCCGCGGCGTCCGCGCAGGCGATGATTCACTTGATCGCGGTGCAAGTAGGAACCGTAACGACCGCGACGGGCGGCGATGCCATCGGAAAGCATCGCTACGATTTCGTCGAAATCCTTGCGTTCAAGTTCGCGATACGGGAACGCGCGGCGTACGAGCGCGAATAGATCGTCTTCCCGCCAGTCTTCGGCGGCGCAGGCGGCAACGATTTGTTGGGCCAAAATATCCAGCGGAGCTTGCGGAATTTCGATGCGATCGAGTTCGCCGTGACGAATGGCGCGAACCAGCGCGGCGCATTCCAGAAGTTCATCGCGCGTGGTGGCAAAGAAACGGCTCTTGGGAATCGCGCCGCGCCAGTGCCCGGCGCGTCCGGCGCGCTGCAGCGCTACGGAAATCGAGCGTGGCGAGCCAATCTGGCAGACCAGGTCCACCGTGCCGATATCAATTCCGAGTTCCAGCGAGGCAGTGGCGACGAGCGCGCGAAGTTCGCCGGCTTTGAGTTTGGATTCAACGGCTAGGCGGCGGAGACGCGAAAGGCTCCCGTGATGCGAGGCGACCGCGTCTTCGCCGAGCAGCGCCGCGAGATGATGCGCCAGCCGTTCGGCGAGGCGGCGAGTGTTCACAAAAATTAGCGTCGAGCGATGCTGTTGCACGAGGTTCGCGATGCGTTGATAGATTTCGTCCCACATTTCGTTGGAGGCGATGGGCCCGAGTTCGCTGGACGGCACTTCGATGGCGAGATCGAGGCGGCGGCGCTGCTCGATTTCGACGAATACCGGCGCGGGACGTTCACTGCCGGTGAGGAATTGGCCGACCAGCTCGATGGGCTTCTGTGTGGCCGAAAGCCCGATTCTGGTGAGCGGTTCCGCGGTGAGCGCTTCCAGACGTTCCAGCGACAAGGCGAGGTGCGTGCCGCGTTTATCGTCCGCGACGGCGTGGATTTCGTCCACAATCAGCGTGCGAATGGTGCGCAGCAGTTCCCGGCTCTTTCCGGCGGTGAGAAGAATGTAGAGTGATTCGGGAGTGGTGACCAGGATGTGCGGCGGGCGCTTCTGCATTGCGAGGCGGTCGCGGGTGAGAGTGTCACCGGTGCGCACGGCGGTGCGGATTTCGGGCATTAGATAGCCGCGCTGATGGGCTAGTTGGAGAATTTCTCCCAGCGGGATGTCCAAGTTCTTTTGGATGTCGTTTCCCAGAGCTTTCAGCGGAGACACGTACAGGACTTCCGTTTGATCCAGCAGGTCGCCGGCTAGTGCTTTGCGCACCAGCACGTCAATGCAGGCGAGGAAAGCGGCGAGAGTTTTGCCGGAGCCGGTGGGCGCGCAGATTAACGTGTTTTTTCTGGCGAGGATGTGTGGCCAGCCGAGTTCTTGAGGCTCGGTGGGAGTACTGAATTTGGAGACGAACCATTCGCGGACGAGCGGGTGCGCCCATTCCAGGGATTTGCTTTCAGGCGCTTCAGGGCCTACGGCCTGGTTCATTTTTTGTTCCTGCGATACGTAATCCGCACAGAAGGTTTACTCGGAATATATGAAGGATAGCACTGAGTGGCATTTCTGGCGAATCGGTCGGTGGGGGTCAGTTTCCGACAAATGCGTTATTCGGGCCGATTCGCTTTAATTGCAGTGGCCCCATTCTTGGCTCGTATAGAAGGTCACGACATACCACTGACTCTCCAACCGACTCACCTTGGGAACGTCGCAGGGGATTCCGGCAAACTTGCCAGATTCGTGAGTTGCGGCAGCCATCGAAAGCGAATCTGTCGGGTCGAACACCAGATATACGGTCGTGTTTTGGCCTGCCCATCCCCAACCATCCCATGCGATGTGTCTCAACTCTCCGCCCGGCGGCGACGGCTGTGACAATACGTCGGATTTGTAGTGGCGGGACGACAGCAGCCATCTGGCCTCGGTTTTCACCGCAGAATAATTCCAGACCAAAACAGATGCGATTACCACAAACAGAGACAGCGCCAGCAACCGCTTTGAGCGATGCGTCATTCTGTCCGCCATCATCCACGAGCATAGAATCGACTTCTCGTCTCAGCTTAGCAAGAATTTGGCAACTCGTGATTGGACGCGTAATCGGACGCTGACCCACTACTAATCGGCCGGGCGCGGTGCGCCCCGGCTATAATTTTTTCAGATATTTGGCGGCGTCTTTGAGGCTTTGGCGATTTCTGAAGAAATCCGCCCAAGGGTCTTTGGCTTTCAGGCGTTTGCGGAAGTTGCCGAGATTGAAAGATGCTGGGTCGAGGCTGGGTTTTACTTCCGACCAGGCCAACGGCGTGGAAAAAGGGGCTTTGTCGCGGCGGCGAACGGAATAGGGGGCGACGACGGTTTGACCGAATCCGTTGCGGAAGGCATCAAGGTACACGCGTTGGCCGCGCGCTGCGATCGAGTGCTCGACCGTAAGTTCTTTGGGGTTCGCTGCAGCGACGCGCGCGACGAAGGCGCGGGCGAATTCGAGAACTTCGTCGGCATCGGGGCCGTTACGCAGCGGAACAAAGACGTGGATGCCGCGGCTGCCCGAAGTCTTCGCGTAAGAATCTAGTTTGAGCGCGTCCAGACCTTCCTTGACCTGCAGGGCCGCGCGAGCTGCGTCCGCGAATTCTCCGGTAGCGGGGTCGAGGTCGAAGCAAATCCAATCCGACTTGCGGGGTGCGCTGACGCGGCCGGCCATCACGTGCACGGCGATGCAGCCGAGGTTTACCAGGGCGAGCTGAGTTTCGAGAGAACCGCCCACCACGTAGTTCGTTGATTCCGATGAGTCGCCGGCATGACGAATGCGCTTCGTGGGCGTGCCGGGCGGCATGCTTGTGGGTTTTTCTTTCTGATAGAAACATTTTCCGTTCATACCGTCGGGACAGCGTTCGAGCGACAGAATGCGATCGTCCACGTACGGCTGGAGTTTGGAAAAGATGGCGGCGTAATACTCCGCGAGGTCCAGCTTGGTGTAGCCCTCACCGGGCCAGAAGACTTTGTCGGGGTGAGAAATGGCGACGGGAAGTTTGGCCATGGATGCCTCGGTCGGTGATCTGGAATTTACGCTGTGGTTTTTCGATTCTGGCGTTTTGCGGGCGTGTGGGCTTTCTTCGCTGCGACGGATTTCGTTGCGGGCACTGCCTTTTTTGGCTTATGTCCCGGATCGCCGGTCGCGGCCTTTGCGACGTCGCCGCCACCGTCGCGGGCGATCTCGGCAAGAAGCTTGTTACTGACGATCGAGCGCGGTTTTTCGACGGTGACGTCTTTCCTGGAAGTGTATTGATCGCGATGCTTGATCAGCAGCCACGACTTTCCGGAGCTGCTGCCCCAGCCGTGCGTGCGAACGAGCACCCAGGAGCCTTTCAACTTTTGGCCGTGCAGCGTGAATTTGAAGTCGCCGTTCGCGAGCGCGGCGTTCACGTCGGGCGATTCGGGCGTCCACGTGCCTTCGTCCCACACCATGACGGTGCCGCCGCCGTATTCACCTTCGGGGATGACGCCTTCGAAATTCGCGTAGTCCACGGGATGATCTTCGACCTGCATCGCGAGGCGTTTGACCGAGGAGTCGAGCGAAGGACCTTTAGGGACGGCCCAGGAGAGAAGCACGCCGTTCCATTCGAGGCGGAAATCGTAATGGAGCGCGGTGGCGCGGTGTTTCTGAATGACGTAGATGAGCGCGTCCTGCTTTTTGGGTTGAGCGGTCTTGCCGGAAGGCTCGGGCGAGACGTCGAAGTGGCGCTTCTTGTTGTATTCCTTTAGTGTCATCTGGTCATCCTCGCGTAAGCGCGCTCTAGGGCGTTCACGCGGACATTACAGCATGAAAGGCGAGTCATGCACAGTCCATCGGGCCTGTGTTGTAGGCAGCGGCTCCGTGCTCCCGACGCGAAGAGTTATTCAGATCCCGGCTTTTACAATGAGGCCTTGAATTTTCGCGACGTACTCAGGAATTGCTTGCAGCTTCGCGTTTTCTGACCAGTCCAGTTCGCGCGCGAGCAATTCAGCGACGGCGGGGGCGGCACGGATCGCATCGCGCCAACCGTAGAGTTGCAACCCTATGCGGCGCGCAAGTACGTCCTCGATTGAAACGGCGAGCTCATCACGGGCGGCGAAGACAACTTCCGCGCGGATTGGAGCCAGCCCTTCGACTATTGGGCGAGCAAGCTCAGGCTGAGTTTCCGTGAGTTTCATTACCTCGGGAGCGCACACGCCGTATTTCCCGGCAAGGTGACTTGCGGTCAATTCCGTGAGCGTAAATCGGGTCGCGAGCGATTGCCAGTAGTCTGGCGCGTAACCGTCGGAGCCGAGAAGCGAATGGCTTAGAGTCGAGCACTTGCGCCCGGCATCACCGAGATATTTTTGCACGACGTTCAGGGTATCTTCGGCCATGGCGCGATGCGTGGTCCACTTTCCGCCCATGATGCTGATCAGACCGCTGGCGGGATCGAGTTCGACTTCGTGGTCGCGAGCCAGACGTTTCGTTTCCGCTGATTTGCCGGAACTCACCAACGGACGCAAGCCTGCCGTTCCGCTCACAATTTGACTCGCTGTCGCGGGCTGGGCCAGGTACTTGTTCAATTGCCGCAGGACGTAGGCGACTTCTTCTTTCTTTAGGTACAGCTCGTCGCTCAACTTTGCTTCATCGTCCGTGGTTCCCACGAGCAGGCGCCCGTGCCACGGAATTGCATAGAGCACGCGGCCGTCTTCGGTTTTCGGAACCAGCAGCGCGTCTTCGCTGGAGAGCACTTCGAGTGGAAGGAGAATGTGAATGCCTTTGCTCAGGCGCATTCGCGGCCGCGCGGCAGGCGTCGCCATGTGGCGCACTGTATCGGCGTAAGGACCCGTGGCGTTAATGAAGGCGCGTGCGCGAATCGTGAAACGTGTCTGAGTGAGCTGATCTTCGACCTCTGCCGCCGCGAGCCTGCCGTCGGAGGCTTTTTCGAATGCAACCACACGCGCGTAATTCAGCGTTTCGCCACCGGCCGCGGCGAATGTTTTCACCAGGGTGATGTTGTAGCGCGCATCGTCGAATTGGCCGTCGGTGTAGGCCACGCTGCCGACGAGGCGATCGGCAGCCAGCGTTGGCATCACGCGCAGGGTTTCGTCGCGCGAGAGATATTTGCTCGGTGCCAGCGCATCACGGCCGGCGATCCAATCGTAGAGTTTCAGGCCAATCTCGAAATACGGGATATCGAGCCGGCGAAAACAGGGAGTGATGAATTGCTTCGTGGTGGTGAGAAACGGAGCGTTGCGCAGCATGTGAATACGTTCGTGCAGCGCGCGCTTCAGTACGGAGTATTCCTTGGGATCGAATCCGCGGATAGCTTCTTCGAGGTAACGCACGCCGCCGTGCGCCATTTTGGTGGAAGTGCTGGAAGTGGCGGAGGCGTAGTCGCCAGCTTCGAGCTGGACGGTACGGAAACCGCGCAGCTGGGAATCGAGCGCGCAGCCAGAGCCGGTGGCGCCGCCGCCGATCACGCAAACGTCAAACGATTGCCCGGCAATGCTGCGGAGCGATGCGGCGCGGGATTTCATCCCCGCGCCTGATGCGAGCGAAGAGTGAAGGCCACAAAGCTTATTTCGCGGAGCCGGCTTTCGCGGCGCGATTCTTCACGGCATCGAGCAGCGTGTCGAAAGCATCCGAAAATTGCTTGACCCCGTCCGCGGTGAGCTTGTCCGTGGCAGCCTTCATCGAAATGCCGGCCTTTTCCAGGCCCTGCATAGTTTCCTGCGCGGCTGGGACATTTTCTTCCAGGCTGGCGCGGGGCTTGCCGTGATCGCGGAAGGCATCGAAGGTGGCGGGCGGAATGGTGTCCACCGTATCGGGACCGATTAATTCTTCGACGTAGTACACGTCGCTGTATTTCGGATTTTTCGTGCTGGTGCTGGCCCACAGGACGCGTTGCGTCTGAGCGCCGCGCGACGCCAGAGCATCCCAGCGGGGGCCGCTGAAGATCTGCTTGTACCGTTGATAGGTGAGTTTGCCATTCGCGATCGCTACTTTGCCGTGGAGGCTGCGCAGCAGCGCCTGGTCGCCGGCGTTTGTCGCAGTCTTTAGCTTGGCGTCAATTTCGCTGTCCACCAGCGTGTCTATGCGGCTGATGAAAAAGCTCGCGACGCTGGCCATGCGGCTCACGTCGCCGCCGCCTTTCGCAAATGCTTCCAGGCCGGCGATGTAGGCTTCCGCGACGCGCACGTACACATCAAACGCGAAGAGCAGCGTGACGTTGATGTTGATGCCTTCGCTGATCAGTTGCTGGAACGCGGGAATTCCTTCCGGCGTGCCGGGCACTTTGACCATCAAGTTCTCGCGGCCCACGCGCTTCCAGAGACGGCGCGCTTCGTCCAGAGTTTCCTGGGTCTTGTGCGCGAGATACGGAGAAACTTCCAGGCTCACGTAGCCGTCGCGCTTCTTGGTTTGCTGGTAGACGGGGCGCAGAAAGTCGGCTGCGTCTTGAATATCCTTGATCGCGAGTTCCTCGTAGCGCGCTTTGGCGTCGAGGTCTTTGCGCTTTTCGAGTTCTTCGAGCGTCTTGGTGTACTCGGAGCTACCGGTGATGGCCTTTTCGAAGATGGAGGGATTGGAGGTCATGCCGCGCAGACCATCCTGTTCGATCAGGCGCTTCAGCTCGCCGGTGGTGAGCAGGTCGCGGCGAATGTAATCGAGCCAGACGGACTGGCCAAACTTGATTAACTCTTTCAGGGGATTCTGTGACGATTTGCCGGCGTTAGCAGCAGTGGTCGAATTTACCGTGGTGCTCATAATGATTCCCTCCTGGTCAAAACGAGAAATTTGGTCCTGCTAAATCTGTGAGCGGGTGGCCCTGGCGCATCGCGGCAGCCGGGCGCCGTGAATCTCCATTCTACCGCACAATCAGGGACGATGCGCACGAAACAGGATCATGGAATCCATCCAGGATTACGATTAACCGAATCTAATGCGATGTTTTGAAATGTTAAGTAGTGAGGTGGCCTTAGCGCATTAAGACAGAGGCTTCACGTCTCGCCTGCCCGCCCAACCGTACTTCTGCAGCAGGCGAAGCGGACGGAGCGCCACGTACAACGGCGCCAAAGCGGGCGGCAAACGCATCATCTGCCAGTCATCCTCGGACGGAACCACCGCTAGACGCATGGCATAGCGCCAGCCGTCGAATTTTCCCGCGAGCATTCGCCGACGAAAGTGAAATCGCCCCGCGGCATCCAGGGTGCGAAACGGGCGACTCAGCAACCTTTGGCGCACTTCGGCAGCTACCTGGCACGCCACGCGATCCGCTTGCACTCGCGCGCTCACCTCGGGAGGCAGCGACGCGTCGAGTACACGTACGGCGAGCGCGAGACCCAGGTTCAACATTCGCGTCGCGTGCAGAGGTGCCGCAAAGCGCGCGGCACGGTCCCAATCCAGCGCTGGATGGGATTGCACCAGTTCACTTACATCCGCGATCCAGGATAATCGCTCCCAAAAATCTTTTGAGCCGTGAATGCAGAGCATCGGCAGCGAGTCTTCGACGGTAAAGGTGAGAATGTCGCGATCGCTCAGGCGGACGGGCGCAAGATTCCGGATGAACGCATCGAGATCCGGTTTTACGGGAAAATGCCGCAGGGTGATCTCGGTGTGCAATTCGACCATCACGCGGCGCAGCTCGTCACGATAATTGTACTCGCCGGGCGCCAGTGATGCGGCGGCTCCGGGCGAGAGAATCCAATCGAATTTTGGTTTGTACCCGAGCGATACGATAATTTCGTGCGCCTTCGGGATGTCGCTCTGGCGCAGAATGATGTCCAGATCTTCAAATTCGCGGACCGCGAGGTCTCCGTAGGCCTGGGCGGCGAGAACTGGACCTTTGTAAGGAATGACGGGAATGTTCTGGGATTGGAAGAGGCGCAAAATATTGATCAGTTCCGCGGTTAGGTAAAGGCACCGTACGGAATTCGATCGGCAGGTCTTCTTCAACTGTTCCCGCACGGCTGCCGGCGCGGCGTCGGGAGCGACGGCTGACAAGTGGCGATCGAGCAAAGGCGTGATGGAATTTTCTTGTGCTTCCCAGAGGAGATAATCCCAATCCAGCGGGCCCATAAGGATTTCGCGAATTGTAGATGCGAGTTCGGGAGTGAGTTTGGCGCGGGCGCAACAGACGAGTAATCGCTTTTCCGGAGATGGGATGTGTTCGTTGGCCGGCATCATCATTTCCCGTGGAAATCCGCGACCAGCAAATACTACGCTATTTGCACGGATGGCACCGGAGGATTCTTCGCTCGCCGTTACTCGCAGGGCGTGGGCGGATTACGCCGCGAAATTAAGGGGGAATGACGTATGCATCTCGACGCGGTGACCGATCTTCAGCAAGCGAGCGCGGAAATCGTAAGAATCCAATCCTGCAGCGGTACAGACCATCTCGAAATCTTCATCGTTGTCGAAAAGAAATTCCTGAGCTTCGCGGCGAGCGCGCAGTGTGCCGTTGCGCCAATCCTCGACGGCGTTCAGAATTACCGCTATCCACAAGCGGCTGGCTGAAATCGATTCTTCGGTGACATTGTCGTGCATCTCCACGTTTCCTTGCGCCGTGCTGGTGTCCATCTGTAGCCTCCACCATCGCCGGATGGTTTCGTTCCCGGCCTGACGCAGCGGATAGAAGCATATCGAGCGCCAATGCGTAGAGAGTCGGCGCGAGCACGGCGCACTACGGAATCGCATGAAACTGCGGGGCTTCCCTGCGAATAACGGCGCGGGCTGGTCTGGATGGTGGAGAGCCCTAAAGCAACGATGGTTCGGATGAACCCAAGTGTTCCGGGCTGAAACAACAACGTACTAGCGGGCGCAAGGTGAAGTTGAAGAATTTCTAGATTCAAAACTGAAACGCAGGGAGGAGACTAGCGAGCGACTTCGAGATTCAAGATGTCACGCAATTTCGCGGCGAGGGCCGCCATTGTGAACGGCTTCTGCAACAGGACCGCATCGGTTTCCAGGATCCCATGATGCACGACGGCCTGGTCCGCATAGCCAGACATGAAAAGAACGCGGATATCGGGTCGGATGGTCTTCACGCGTTCGGAGAGTTCCCGACCGCTAATGCCCGGCATGACCACGTCGGTCATGAGCAAGTGGATCGGCCCGGAATGCAGCGCAGCCAATTCCAGAGCCGTGTGGCCATTCTCCGCTTCAATGACGGTGTACCCGGTCATCTCCAGATATTCGCGCGCGAGTTCGCGCACGCCTTTTTCATCTTCCACCAGCAGGACTGTTTCGGTTCCCTGCGGCAGCGCCTTGCCATCGATTCTGCGATCGCGACCTGGCGTGGTTTGTTCCTCCCAGACGCGAGGCAGATAAACTTTGAAGCTGGTTCCGCGTCCGGGTTCGCTATACACCCACACGTAGCCGCCGCTTTGCTTGACGATGCCGTAAACGGTAGCAAGGCCGAGCCCGGTTCCCTTACCTTTTTCTTTCGTGGTAAAGAAAGGCTCAAAGATGTGCGCCTGGGTTTCGCCATCCATGCCGCAGCCATTGTCTGTGACAGCGAGCATCACGTAGGGGCCGGGCGAAAGCATGACGGAGGAATGCGAGAAGGACTCATCGAGATCCACGTTGGCGGTTTCAATGGTCAAGCGTCCGCCCTCGGGCATGGCGTCGCGCGCATTGACCGCCAGATTCAAGATCACCTGCTCGATCTGGCTGCGATCCGCTTTGACTAGGCCCAGATCCGGCACGCTGGAGGTTTCCAGCTGAACGTCTTCACCAATGAGGCGGCGTAGAATTTTCTCCATCTCGGAAACGACGCTTTGAACGCTTAGTACTTTCGGCGCCAGCATTTGTTTGCGGCTGAAGGCAAGCAATTGGCGGGTGAGGGACGTGGCGCGTTGCGATGCCGTTTGAATCTGTTCTGCGTTGCGGCGCAGCGGGTCGCCTTCGGCGAGGCGCTCGGTCATCAGATCCGCGTAACCCTGAATGACCATAAGGAGATTATTGAAGTCGTGAGCGATGCCTCCGGCGAGGCGCCCGACGGCTTCCATCTTTTGCGCTTGGCGGAGTTGCTCTTCCAGTTGCTTGCGGTCGGTGATGTCCAGCGCCATGCAAATCGCGCCCTGCAGTTCGCCTTCCGCGGTGCGCAGCGGCTCTACGTGGCAGGTGTACGATCCGCCCTTCCATTCCACGTGAAAGGTCGTCGGCTCGCCGGCGATGGCACGGCGATGGGCGGCGATGGGCAGGAACGCCGGGTCGGGCGTTTCGAAATAATCGAACAGGGAGACGCCGACGATCTGATTCGGTTTCAAGCCCAGGCGCGTGAGGCCAGCGCCCAAAGCAGAGGTGAAGCAAAGGTCTCTGCCAACCGTCCACAGCACCGCCGGCAACTGTTCGACCAGCACACGGAGGCGCGCTTCGCTTTCGCGGATTTTTTCTTCGGCGCGTTTCCGGTCGATTGCCAAAGCGATCTGGCCACCGACCGAAGCCAGGAATTCCAGGTCGCGCTCTGTGTACGCAGCTTCATTTTCGTAATGCTGCACCACCAGCACACCGATGGTGGCGGCAGGAGTGCGCAAAGGCACGCCCAGCCAGGAAGGCGAAGGTGTTCCCACCAGTTCGACTTCACCGTCGGCAGCAAGCCGGTCGAAAACCTGCTGCGGAATTAGCATCGCCCGGCCGGTACGATAGACGTACGCCGTGCAGCTTCTGCCCACCTGTTGCGGAGGAGGCGCTTCGTCGAACTGATCAACAAAAAAAGGAAAGTGGAACATTCCAGAAGCGGATTCATACAGCGCGACGAAACAGTTCTCGGCGTAGAGCACTTTATTGAGCGATTGATGAATCAGATAGAGCAGTTCGTCCAGGTTGTCGGTGACGTTGACGCCGTGAATGATCTCGAAGGTGATCTGACGCTCCAGCTCGGAGCGTTTCCGCTCGGTGATGTCTTCCATGGTGCCTTCGTAGGCCGTGACCTTGCCGTCCGCATCGCGAATGGCCCTGGCGTTTTCCGAAATCCAGATGAGCGCACCAGTTTTCTTGCGCAGCTGATATTCGAAGGCCTCGACCGCTCCATGCAATTCCATCGCGCGCTGGAATTCGATTCGCGTTTGTGGATCCGCGTAGAAATCCGTGGCAATGTCGTGAACTGTGGCGAGCATTTCCACCGGTGAACTGTAACCGCACATGCGCGCCAGCGCCGGGTTCACGCTGAGCAGCCGGCCATCCACACTGGTCTGGAAAATGCCCTCAACCGCGTTTTCGAACAGCAGGCTGAGTTTTTTCTCGGCCTCTTGCTGCGCGCGCTCCGCGGCGCAGCGCTCGGTGGTGTCCTGGTAAATTCCGTAGCAGCCGACGCTGTTTCCGTCCTGCCGCAGCGGCACGCAGGAGATTTGCACGTCAACGAGCGAACCATCGCGGCGACGACGCCGGGTGTTCGCGCGGACCACTTCGCCCGCCGCTGCTCGTTCGCTGAGCTGTCGCGCCTCGTCCTGAAGTTCGCCGGAGGATAGGAGCACATCGAGCTCGGCGCCGAGAATTTCAGCTTCGCGATGCTGGAAGAGATTTTCAAACGCGGGATTGCACATCTGTATGCGGCCGTTCAGGTCGAGGACGACCATGGCTTCAGGATGGCTCGAAAACAGGAGTTGAAAGTCCAATTGTGACGGAAACGAATCTCCGTAAGTCGCCCCGGACGGCGGGGACGTGGCTGGCCGCTTTCCCGCATGAGTGCGCGACAAACCGTCTCCATTCTTCGGCAAAGCGGTGGCCTTGTTTGGCATGTTCTCTGGCGCGGTACGAGGAACTCGTACCCGAGGATTCCCCCACTGCTTGTATAAAGTGTGGCGAATAGAGCCGCAATGGTACCTTCGTACTAAGCACTCACATTTCCTATGACTTAGGGACAGTAAACAGGCCAGTTTTCGCCATGCTGAGGGCACAGAAGCAACTTTGGGGGTGGCGTTCGATTGTGGCGAACGCTCTCGGGTAGGGTGTAGCTTTGGGGGCTCCGATGTTAGTAGAGGCCGTCGGAAACAGGCTCCAGATTGACCGGACCGGCTTCCTGGCCGGCATCGTGGGACCAGGACTAGAATATGGCGGTTCGATGGGGGAATCGCGGCTCGGCGGTGGTCGGCAGCGGACTCAACCTCCGAGCCTCAATTCTTACTTGATCGAACAAGGTCGACGGGGTTACTTCTTGGGGCGCGATTCTGGAGGCACTCCGCCAGTCGCGCGGTAGTAAGCCACCAGCAACCCGTAGTGCTCGCCCATGTGTTCGGTATAACCGATCCAGTCGGAGAGATGCTTCAGCACACCGGCGTCGCCCTCCTTCTGGATCAGGACGGCGCCGTCTTCCACGGATTTTTTCAGATACGCCACGGTCTGCGCTTTGGTCTTGTATTGGCTCACCGGCGGATCGTTCTGCGCTTCGCCGACTTTGGTGCCAGCCTGATGATTGATGATGTCGTAATTGGATCCAGCAATATGCAGGATCACTTGCTGAAACGTGCGCACGGCCGGATTCAATTTGTAAGTGTATTTTTCTTCGGGCCAATCCTGCGCCATGGTTATCAGGCGGTTGCCGACGTCGTTCCAGTTCTCCAGAACGGCTTGCATGGGTGTGGGCGGAGTTTTCGGCTGCGCGCCTTCCTGCGCGCGCGCCGTGCCTGCGTGGCTGAGGAGCAGCGCCAGTGTGGCCAGGAGGAAAATTAAGCGGGCGAGTCCTTTCATGAGTGATCTCCTTCTTTGGATTGCCCCGCCGTGCGCACCAGAGCTGCCGGCTAGGCTACCGGGGTTCCGCGATCAAGTCCAGCAAGATTCAGGCGACAGGAATCACGGTGCCCTGAGTTTGGCGTGACGCTTCCCCTCCGGTAAGATGGTGGCGGGACCGTCATGGGAAAAGACGACAAACTGAAAGCTCCCGCAGTAAATTCTCACGAGACCTGGGCGAACGATATCGAGTTGATCGTCCGTGGCGAGCATTCAGATCCTTTTGCGGTCCTGGGGCCACACTGGACAGAGCAAGACGGCAAGAAGTCTCTGGCGATTCGCGTTTTTCGACCCAACGCGGCGGAAGTGACGGTGCTGTGGGGAAAGAAGGCAGAGCCGCAGCGCACCACGCGAATACATCCCGACGGCGTGTTCGAAGCGCGCATTCCCACAAGTGGAACTGAGAAGACGCAAAGCGAAGCCGTGGCACCCGATGGCTATCGCGTGCAGTTTCGCTTCAGCGACGGAAATATTTTCGAGACTTACGATCCGTATGCTTTCCCGCCAGTGCTAACCGAGTACGACCTGTATCTTTCCGGCGAAGGCACGCACTACCAGAAATACGAAAAACTGGGCGCGCACGTGCGCGAAGTTGCCGGCGTGCGTGGCGTGCATTTCGGCGTGTGGGCGCCTAATGCGCGGCGCGTAAGCGTCGTGGGTAACTTCAACTTCTGGGACGGTCGCGTTCATCCGATGCGCCATCGCGGCTCGAGCGGCATCTGGGAGCTGTTCATTCCCGGACTGGATGAGGGCGAGCTGTATAAATTCGAGATTCTTTCCAGCGTTGGCGGCCAAGTTGGCTTGAAAACCGACCCGTATGGCTTCGCGGGCGAAATGCGGCCGAACAATGCGTCGGTGGTGCGCACGATTGATGTCTATCGCTGGCGGGACACCGCATGGATGGAGTCGCGCTCGCTGCGCGACTGGCTGCACTCGCCGATGACGATTTACGAATTGCACGCCGGGTCCTGGCGGCGCAAGCCGGAAGAAGGAAATCGCTGGCTGACCTATCGCGAGCTGGCCGCGGAACTGCTGCCCTACGTGAAACGTATGGGCTTCACGCACATCGAGCTGTTGCCGATCATGGAACATCCGCTGGACGCTTCCTGGGGTTATCAGACCGTCGGCTATTTCGCGGTGACCAGCCGTTTCGGCTCGCCCGCGGATTTCATGTATTTCGTGGACCGCTGCCACCAGCAGGAAATCGGCGTGATTCTGGATTGGACTCCTGCGCATTTTCCGCGCGACGCGCACGGACTGGGATTATTCGACGGCACGCATCTCTACGAACATGCCGATCCACGGCGCGGCGCGCATCCGGACTGGGGAACGCTGGTTTTCAATTACGGGCGGAACGAAGTGCAGAATTTTCTGGTGTCGAACGCACTGTTCTGGCTGGACAAGTATCACCTCGATGGATTGCGCGTGGACGCGGTGGCTTCCATGCTGTACCTCGATTATTCGCGTAAACCGGGCGAGTGGATTCCGAACGCGTTTGGCGGCCGCGAAAACCTGGAAGCGATTGCTTTCCTGAAGCATTTGAACGAAGTGCTCCACAGCCGGCATCCCGGTGCGCTGATGATCGCCGAAGAATCCACGTCGTGGCCCGCGGTTTCGCGCCCGACGTATGTGGGCGGCCTGGGCTTTGATTTGAAATGGAACATGGGATGGATGAACGATGCGCTGCGATATTTCGCGCTCGATCCGCTGTTTCGCCAACATCACCACAACGAGCTTACTTTTTCGATGATTTACGCGTTCCAGGAAAACTTCGTGTTGCCGCTCTCTCATGACGAGGTGGTACACGGCAAACGCACGTTGCTGGAAAAAATGCCGGGTGACGATTGGCAGAAATTCGCCAATCTCCGCTTGCTGTTCGGATACATGTACGCCCATCCGGGGAAAAAACTGCTATTCATGGGCAGCGAGCTGGCGGAGCGCAACGAATTCTGGGACGAGGGCAGCGTGGAATGGTCGCTGGAACAGTCCGCGTCTCACCGGGGCGTGCAGCGGCTGGTGTCTGACTTGAATCGCCTGCACGCGACCGAACGGCCGTTCTTCGAAGTGGACTTCGAATGGGCGGGGTTCGAATGGATTGACGCGAACGATGCAGCGGCGAGCATTCTTTCGTTCATCCGTAGAGCGCGAAACCCGGAGGATTTTGTGGTGGTGGTCTGCAACTTCACGCCAGTATTGCGGCTGGATTACCGCGTCGGCGTCCCCGCGGCGGGATATTACCGGGAAATTCTCAATACAGATTCCGCGTATTACGAAGGCAGCGACGCCGGAAATGCGGGAGGCGTGCGCGCAGAACCGATTCCCTGGAATGACCGTCCGTGGTCTGTCAAGCTCAAGGTCCCGCCGCTGGCCGCCATTTATTTCAAACCCCAACGAGACTAATTTTCCGCTGTCGCCTCCCGGTTGAATCGCAATCCGCCGCCGCACAAGAATTCACGGAACATTTCTCGTAGTGCCTCCGTACTTATGTGCAGGAAGAGCGTGGGAGGCTTCCATACATGCGAAAAGCGATGCGGGCGGTTGGGGTGTGCTGTGTCTTGGCTCTAACGATCAGCAATTTAGCGGTAACGGCAATGGCGGCGCCGGCTACGGAGCGCTACTTGCACGTGAAAGTGGACGACGGCAGCAAAGGCGAGAGCGTGAACGTAAACCTGCCACTTTCGATGGCGGCAGCAATCCTGCCGACGGTGAATAAGGGAACCCTTCGCAACGGCCACGTAACCATCGGCGCAGCGGATTTCAATGGCGTAGACGTGCGGGCGATATTGGAAGCCATTCGCACGGCTCCCGACAATGAATTTGTCACCGTGAAAGAAAAAGATCAGGACGTGCGCATAGCGAAATCGAATGGAAACTTGATCGTTCACGTTTTGGACAAGAGCAAAGACGGCGAGAAAGTGGACGTCACCATCCCCATGAAGGTGGTGGACGCGCTATTTGCCACCGCAAAGGACAACGAACTCGACGTGGCCGCGGCCATTCGCGCGCTCAGCGACGCGGGCGACGCGGTTCTGGTGACCGTGCAGGACGCCACCGAGCACGTGCGCATCTGGATCGATTCGCATAGCTCAGCGGAGTAAGTCCGTGGAAATTCGGGCAGGAGGTGCAAGATGGTTTTACTAGGAAAAGTGGCGCTAGGAATCGCGGGTACCGCGCTTGCGGGTCTCGGGCTGATTTGCAGCGAAGGGATGATCGAAGTGAACGTGGTGGAAAAGCAGCCGGAAGCTCACCACGTTTACGTTCTCGCACCGGCCATGCTCGTTCCCATTGCGACGCACTTTGTCCCCAGCCGCAATCTGGGCCGCGCGGCAAGCGAAATCAAACCATGGGTGCCCACGATTCGCGCGGCGCTCGAACAACTGCGCGCCGGCGAGGACGTGACGCTGGTGGAGGTCCGCGAACCAGGGCAGCACGTACTCGTCGCCAAGTCTGGCGGTTCGGTGGTGGTTGACATCACGGATAACGACGACATCGTGCACGTCTCCGCTCCCATACGCTCCATCGAAAGCACCGTGGAACAAGTCGCCGCCGCGAGCTCCGATACTCAGGACTAAATCGCGGCGGATTCCCTTACTGGCGGGCGCAGCAAGGCCCCTTGCACGCGCCCGTCAGGATCGGGAATTTCACTTTGGCGGAATCCAGTAAACTTCTTCGCGCAGTGATTCTTTGGGGTAACCGCCGCGCAGCAGGATGCCTCGTCCCAACTCAATCATCTGCGGATGACCGCAAAGATAGCCGGTGGTATCGGCGGGATCGAGATTCCATTCGTGCGCGTACTTGCGGATGAGGTCTTCCACTCGTCCGGTTTCTCCGCGCCATGCGGTGTCCTCCCAGGGACGGCTAACGGTTGGAAGATACTTCAGCCACGGCACTTCACCGGCGATGCGCTCGAGCTCGTCGCGATAGCCGAATTCCCAGGAACGGCTCGCGCCCTGAATTACGTAGAGCCGCAGGTCGCCGGGAAATTTTTTCTCCTTCCAGTCGGTATACAACGTGCGGACGTAGGAAACGTACGGCGCAATGCCGGTGACCGTGGCGAGCAGCAGATGGTTGTGGCGTCCGCTTTTCAAATCCAGCGTGAAGCGGCCCTTGGCAATTTTTCGCACGGAAAGTTCATCACCTACTTGCAGTTTGTGCAACAAGGGAGTCAATTCCCCTTGCTCGACCAGTTCGAAGAAAATTTCCAGTTCGCGTTCGTAGGGCGAGGATACGATCGAGTACGCGCGTTCAACTCGCTTTAGCGGCGAGTCCACTCCCAGCGTCGCGTACTGCCCCGCCGCGAAATTGAATTCGCCTCCCGGGTCAATCTTGACCTTCCATAGGTCTGGCGCGAAGTTTTCGCGCTGCGTGATGCGGCCACGGTAGAATTTTTCGGTGGTGGAAACCATCCAGCAGGACCCCCAAGTCCCTTTAGATTCGCGTGCTAAGTGAAAGACGCGCCTAAAAACAGAAGAGGCGCCCCGGAGCCACTGAGGCGCCTCTCAAACCTGAAATTACAGAATCTCTATCACGGATGTTGCTGGTCTTGCTGGAACATCATCGGATTAAACGGCTGCGGAGTCCCGGTAATCTTGTCCTTGGCATCGGTGATGACTTTGGTCAGCACCATGGTCGAATCTTTCCCCTGAAATTTTACCAGGCCATAGGGTCCGGCCTTCGCTGCTACCCACGCATCGCCTGAGCCGTCCTTCATTTTGTAATGCTCGGCAGTGAAAGTTCCGGCCGGAGTGGTGATGGACTCACTTCCGAGGTCGTCCGCGCGATCACGAATGTCGGCGGGCTGCTTTTGAGCGCTGGTCTTGGACATTTGCGTGGGCATCTCCATCGGCGGGTGATTACCCATTTGCATGATCATGCGGGAGACGACCGTGTCCGTGCCATCCACAACCGTCAACGTTTTTGTGACCATTTGCCCCATCGATGTATTGGACATCGCCATCTCAAACCAGTAGCCGTCTTTGCCGCCAACCGATTCCTTGCCGACAATGGCGATTTCCATTTCCATCTTGGTACCCTTTTCCGTTGTCATTTCGTATTGGCCGCCCGAACCCACGACCGGATTGAAGATTCCACGCATAGCCGGACCGGCGTGCATCCCCATCTGCGCGGTCGCGAACCCGGGCAACATCGCGAACAAAACGCCAAGGCAACCGAAGCGCGCCGCCATCTTCATGAACACTCCTCGCGTACTTGAGATTCTGAGCGATTGAGACTAGAGGTCGCGTCCCAATGTATCCGTCATCTTGGTTGCGTCAAAGCTGGCTTCTATTTTCACGTTGGTGACCACGGACAGAAAATCCACAGTCTTTACATCCGCGCCGATTGTGGATATTCCGCTGTCCGACTTCTTCGGGAAGATAAAAACAACGGACAGTATCTTTGTCCCGTCCTCGCTGTTCTGGATCTTCACGCTGGTGGGCGCGATTTTTTGTTTCGTTTTCCTGTCCATCAGGAAAGCACCGTGTTCCAGAATCTTCTCGTCCACGGACTGGAACGGTTTCATGTCCGCTCCCGCCACCACGATCTCGTACGTTTCGACGGGCTGCGCGAGCTGTTGTTCCGCCACGTCTTCCTTCATCTGGCCCGCGAGGATTGCATTGCGAAACACAGCCTCGCGGATGGTCCGCGACGACGTCCACCGCACAACGAATGTGGCTAAGGCCGCCTGGGGACCGGAACCCGCATCAGCGCCGCCACCGCCAGGACCCGTCCGTGCCCCCCCGGGCCTATTGGGCCCAGGCGGAGATATAACACCGCCATCGCCCGCGGCAACATCTCCGCTTCTCCAGGGAGCCTCAACTTGAAGACTGCGTACCCATGGGGAAGCGTCGAGCACCTTGCGTACGTCTTTGGCGTCCCATTGCTGATACGGCTTGGATTTCCACGGATCGTCGCCCGCCCATACGATCGCGGCAAGCAATAGCACGACGCAACCGGAAAGGAAAGCCTTGCGCAAATTTTCCTCGCACTTGATTGGCGCCGGATTTAGCCGGCGTCGCACAACGGATATTCGGTGGGACGCAATATCCCCCGGCTAGGTACCCGACAATCTATCCACCAGCTTGCCTGGACGCAAGCGTTTTTGCTTTGGGGTAGCCGGAAATATTGGTGGCCTCGGGGCCGCCGTAAACGTGCTCCACGCGGTAGATGGGGCTCTCTCGGGATTCGAAATGCGTGCGCATGAGCAGCTCGCCAACCAGTCCTACGGCCAATAGTTGTACTCCGAACAAAGTCAGCATCAGTCCCAGGACCAGCAGCGGCCCATGCGCCGCGAAGAGGTCCAGCCGCCACCACAGCAGCTTTTCGGCCAGCAGGAACGCCATGATTCCGCCGCCCAAGAACAATCCCAGCAGTCCTGGAGGACCGAAGAAGTGCAGCGGGCGCGTCATGTAGCGCATCAGGAAGCGAATGGTGATGATGTCGAAGAAAACGCGCAGAGTCCTTGAGATTCCATAATGCGACTGGCCGTCTGGTCGTACGATATTGCGTATCGGAACCTCAACGATCTTGGCTCCGTTCCACGCCGCCAACGCGGGAATGAAGCGGTGCATTTCGCCGTACAACGGAACGTCTTTGATGGTCTCGCGGCGGTAAACCTTGAAGGTCGTGCCGAAGTCGTGGATGGGAACCCCGGATAGCTTGGCCATCATCCAGTTGGCTACCAGCGACGGCAATCGCCGCAAAATAAAGTTGTCCACGCGCTTTTGCCGCCAGCCGCTCACAATGTCGCAGCCAGTGACATCCAGAGTTTCGAGCAGAACCGGAATATCGGCAGGGTCGTGCTGCAAGTCGCCGTCCATGGAGATGATCACATCGCCCGAAGCGTAATCAAATCCCGCGGCGAGCGCCGTAGTCTGGCCGTAATTGCGTTTCAGGCGCAGCACCGCGACGCGCGGGTCTTCCTCGGCAATCTCGGCGAGTATCTGGGGAGTCGCGTCTGAGCTCTGGTCATCCACGTAGACGAACTCAACGGGCTCGAATCGCCCGGTCATGATTTCGCTCAACTGCCGGTGCAATTCGCGGACGCTCTGTTGCTCGTCGTGAAACGGCACCACCAGGGAAAAGCGGGGCGGGGTTTTGGGGTGCTCGCGCATGTACTTAGTTTAACTCGCGATAGCTGATTAAGCGAACGCCTCGTTCGTTTAATGCACTGCGGACGCCGGGGTCGAGCAGCGCGTCGAGTTCCGTCTCGCGTTGCTCTCGCAGACGGGTCCCGGACTGCACCAGGTCGGCGTCGCAAATTCCGGGGTGCAGCATTATTTCAGTGCTGCCGTCGTCCAGTGAATCAACCATACGGCGCAGTGCGGCGGCGCTCACTTGGCCGGTTACTGCCAATCCGAGGAAATGGTCCGGAAAAAGTAGCCCGTACTTCCTCGCGATGGCGTGGAAGCGAGGTGCGACGGCACGTACGGCGCCGGCTGCAACGATTTGCATGGTGATGCCCTTCTCGTCGGCTTGCATCGTTTGCCACGAGTCATGAAGATTTTCCACAGGCTTGCGTACTCGCTTGATTCCAAATTCCTTGGCGACTCTGGCTAGCGCTTCCATCACACGAGGATGCGCGTGCGTATGTTTGTGGGTATCCAGGTGAGTCGGAGTTATTCCGGCTGCTCGAATTTTTTCGACCTGCGCGCGCAGTTCTTGTTCGATTTCTTTGGCCGGGATCATTCCGGAGCTAAGGCGGGCGACGAACTTCGGAAGGGACTCAGGCAAATTGCCGTCCGCGTCGGCCAGAGACTTAACAGTTTCCCGTCGAGCGATACACTTCCCGCCGACGAGAACTAGATGGCAGCCAACTCCCAGCTGTGGATTCGCGGCGATTTTTTCCACCGCATCGTCGAATGAGGGACCATTGGCCATCAAAGTGGTGCTGGTGAGAATCCCTTCGCGGTGAGCGCGAATGATTCCCTGGTTCACACCACGCGTGATTCCAAAATCATCGGCATTGAGAATTAAGGATTTCATCTGGGACTGGGATATTTTGCAGCCGAGTAACGATGATAGCAAGCATGCACGAACTGGCGCAGCCCACCGGCAGGCGCGCGTGGCGCGGGTAAATTTCTTTTTGGGAAGGGAAACTCCCGGTCACGTCTGAAAAAGATTGAGGAACTTGCGCCAGGGCATTTTTGAAACCATTCCATCGCCAAACCGCAAAGAAACGATAAATTTTGTGTAAAAGTTTTCAACAGTTCTGTTGAAAACCGTGTGGAAATGAACGCACGGAAAACGAAATCGTTCTGCAATGCAAAGGCTTAATCCTCTTTGCACAAGTTCCGGGCAGTTTGGAATCGTTGCCTGAAAAAAGCGATGGGAGCACGCGGAAATTAAAATTTCGGGAGGAACGAAGCTAATACCAGCGAGGAGCGGCTTCCAGCTTGATTTCGATTGTGTCTTGATCTTTTTCGATGTCGTACCACTTGCCGTATGTGTGCAATCCCTTGGCAATCACCTGAATCAAAATTTTGCCTTGCGGCACCGCGGGAACTTTCACCGAACCGTCTTCGTTCGTCTTGAAACTCAGTTCGGCGAGTTTGTCTTTGCGCAAGAATCCACCCGGCTGATTGAAACGGACGTACACGCTGGCGTTTCCCACCGGCTTATCTTGGCTGTTGGTCACACGGATTCTTAATCGAACCGTGGTGCCGTCGGAGGTTTGATCGTCTTTCTGGCTGGGTTTGTCGGTGGCGCTCGGCTGACTCTGGGTCGGGGTCTTGCCGGTGTCGTTCGTCTGCGCGCGGCAGGCGTCGGGAGAGAGCAATCCCGTTGCCAAAATTGCTGCCACTGCCAAGAGAGAGAATAATCCGCGAGAGAGGGCGCAGCGCTTCATACATCCTTCTTGTACTCCAATCCGGGCAGAGGCTCAAGCGCATTAGTCCAGGCGCGACGGCGACGGCGGTTTGCAGCTGTATCGAATTTGCAGTGGGTTTAGAACCATGACCCTAACGCCCCTTCCTGCGACTGCGTTGCTGCATCCATAGCAATGCGCTCGGCGTTCAGTGTCCTACTGGCCTGTGCTGTCGTATGATGAAAGGTCAAATCTGGAAGCCGATGCGGATTACCGAGGCTCGTTCTGAAATCGCAAGCGGCTATGCGCGTTGCATTTGCGGGTCGCGCAACCCTGGCCACAGACGGTCCTAGAACTGGCTCTTCGTTTGAGCGCGCTAGATAGTCAAAGAAATTCACTGGCAACATGTCTGGAGGAAAGTGATGGGTTTTTCGACCGATGCAATTCATGTGGGCCAGGAGCCGGACGCGCTGACCGGGTCAATCGTCGCGCCGATCTATCAAACCTCGACCTACGTTATTGAAGAAATGGGCAAGAGCAAGGGATACGACTACGCCCGCACGAACCACCCGAACAGAAAAGCTCTCGAGCGTACCATCGCGAAGCTGGAGGGTGGGCGCGCCGCCTACGTCTTCACTTCCGGCATGGCGGCGATTGATGCCGTCTTCCGCCTGTTGCGCCCGGGCGACCATACCGTCCTTTCGCAATCGGTCTATGGCGGCGTGTTCCGCATCACGACGCAACTTCTGGTCGAGTTCGGCCTGGAATTCAGTTACGTGGACACTTCCAATCTGGAAAAAGTCCGACAGGCCATTAAGCCGAATACGAAAATGATATACGTGGAGACTCCCACGAATCCCACGATGATCGTGACCGACCTGGCTGCCATCGCAAAACTGGGGCACGAACGAAATCTGACGGTTGTAGTGGACAACACATTCCTAAGTCCTTATCTCCAGCAGCCCCTCGCTCTTGGCGCGGACATCGTCGTGCATTCCATGACCAAATTCCTGAACGGCCATAGTGACTGCACTGGTGGCGCGGTAATCGTCAGCACGCCGGAGCAGGCCCAGAAAATATATTTTGTACAACGCTCGGCGGGAGCAGGCCTCGCTCCCATGGATTGTTTTCTGGTCTCCCGCGGCGTCAAGACACTGGCGGTGCGTATGGACCGCCACAATTCAAACGGGATGGCGGTGGCGAAGTACCTGGCGGCTCATCCCAAGGTGAAGCACGTAATCTTTCCCGGCCTTGCTTCGCATCCGCAGCATGAAATCGCCAAGCAGCAGCAGCGAGGCTTTGGCTCCATGATTTCCTTTGACCTGGGCTCGCTGGAGTCGGCCAAGAAGTTTCTGAATCACGTGCGGCTGTGCTCGCTTGCGGAAAGCTTGGGCGGGGTCGAGACGCTGATTTCCCTGCCGGCGCTTATGACGCATGCTTCCATCCCGCCGGAAATCCAGATGCAGATTGGGATCACGCAGGGGTTGGTGCGCTTGTCCGTCGGGATTGAAGACGTCGAGGACATTATTGCGGATTTGGACCAGGCGCTCGCCCAAATTTAGTGTGTGCTGGCGGGAATGAATTCCCTGTTGCGCCTGAAGGGACACACTGGCCAGTTCCGTGCGGCTGAGGCTGGCTTAAGTTCAAGCTACGAAGACTTTACCGACGCCGCGATCCAATCTAAGTACGAGCGCGACCCCGCTGCGATCGGCAAAGCGATGATTTCGGGCACCTCATAGCTATGGAGCTTGCGCACCGCATCCCGCACCGCCGTGAAACGTTTCTTGGTCGTCTTGATTAACAGCAAAAACTCCTTAGCCGACTCGACTTTTCCCTTCCAACGGTACGTCGAAGCTACAGGGACCCCGATTTCGCTGACGCAAGCCGCCAGCCCCCGCCCAACTAGCGCTCGCGCAATCTTCCGCGCCTCTATTCGCGACCCACAGGTGACCAGTACTATGATTTTGTCGGTCAACTTTGCCGCCCATCCGCCTTTACTCTTGCGACTCGCGCCGTTCTTCCGTGATTTTAGCGCGCAGGCCAAGATACAATAGTCGCGCATGACGAAACAAACGATCCATTTCGGCACCTCCGGCTGGCGCGGCGTGATCGCCGACGATTTTACCTTTGCCGGAGTTCGCCGTGCCTCGGCAGCGGTCGCGGGACACGTCTGCGCGCAGAAGAAAAATCCTAAACTCGTCGTCGGCCACGATACGCGCTTCTTTTCTCCCGAATTCGCGCGCACCGCGGCGCACGTGCTGCGAAAAAATGGATGCGGGATCGTTTTCTGCGCGGAACCGACGCCGACTCCTGTGCTGGCCCACGCGATTATCCACAATAAGTACGACGGTGGCGTGAACATCACCGCCAGTCACAATCCCGCCGAATACAACGGCCTGAAATTCTCCGGCCCCGATGGCGGCCCTGCCCTTCCCGACATCACCAAGGACATCGAGAAACGCGCCGCCGCATTGCCGGATGACGAAGGCCATTTCCAGGAGATCGCAGACGATTTCGAGCGAATTGATCCGCGCGGCCCTTACTTCGCGCAACTGAAAAAAATGATTCGCTTCGATGTGCTGTCCAAAGCCAAAGGCAATTTCGCCTACGACGCCGTGCACGGCTGCGGGGCGGGCTGGCTCGATCGCATTCTCACCGACCACGGGATGACGGTGGAATCGATTCGCACCCGGCGGGACGTGCTCTTCGACGGCGCCGGCCCGGACCCTTCGGAAGAAAATCTCGCGCCGCTGAAAAAGCTGGTGCTCGAGAAAAAATCGCTCGCCGGGCTTGCCACTGACGGCGACGCCGACCGCTTCGGAATTCTCGATCGCGACGGCACGTTTGTGCAGCCGAATCACATCCTCGGCTTGGTGTTCGATTATTTGCTCGACACGCGCGGTGAAAAGCTGGGCGCTCAGCGTAGCGTCGCGACCACACATCTGATTGACGCTGTTGCGCGCTTGCACGGCGTGAAGACTTACGAAACTCCGGTGGGCTTCAAGTACGTTGGCCCGCTGCTCCGCGCCGGTAAGATCGCGCTCGGCGGCGAAGAAAGCGCGGGCATGACCATTCACGGCCACCTCCCCGAAAAAGACGGCATTCTGGCCTGCCTGCTCGTCGCCGAAATGATTGCAGCGCGCCAGAAGTCGCTGGGCGATCAGCTGCGCGATCTCTTCCGCCGGGTTGGCGGCGAATTTTGGCCGGTGCGCGAAAATTTGCATCTGCCCGCGGAAGCTCAGGCGAAGCTGGCGGAGCGCTTGCGCGAAAACTTCAGCGAATTCGCAAAACACAAAGTCGCCAAGATCGACCGCACGGATGGGCTTAAACTGATCTTTGAGGACGGCTCGTGGATTCTGATACGTCCTTCAGGCACCGAGCCGGTCGTCCGAATCTACACCGAAGCCGCGAAGCTCGCCGCAGCGAAGAAATTGGCGGAGGAAGCGCGCGCATGGATTACGCAATGAACCAACACGTCTATAACCCGCCGCCGCAGAAAATCGAAGCGACCATTCCGCGCCAGTCCTTCGCCGAGCAATGGAGCGCGTTCTTGCGCCGCAATTTGTATTGGTTCCTGATTGCGGGATTTGTGCTGCTGCTCTTGCAGGATATTTTCGGAACGCACGGAGTGCTGGCGATGCGCCGTTCGCAGGCCGAAGCGCGGAAAATTCAGCAGGAGATTAATCAGTTGGATGCCGAGAACAAGAAACTGCAGAATCACGTGAAGGAACTGAAGACCGATCCTTCCGTCATCGAATGCGTTGCCCGCGAGGATTTCGCGTTGGCACGCCCGGGAGAATTAATTTTCAAGACTCAGCTGAAACCCGGGTCGCAGGGCTGCTCCGCGATGAAGCCTTAAGCCTCCGCTGCGGGCCGCAGCGTGCGCCGAAACCAAGCAATTACTTTCGCGCGATTTCCCTTCCAGCGCGTGCGCGCGACCGACAACAAAACCATCGCCGTAGTAATGATCAGCAGCCCGAAGGTTGCCATCGCGATGGATTGCGCACCTTTCTTTAAGATCGAAAACCGGCCGTACACAAATTCGATGTGCATCCAGTAAACCAGCAGCGAAGTCTGGCCCATTTGCACCATCGGGCTGAACGGAATTCGCGAAACCACCGCGCTGCACCACACGTAGCTCAGTGGAAATAGCACCAGCAGGATGCCCACTCGCGCGAGAAAAAAGTTGGGGCTGGTATGCCAATAGTCGTATACCGCATAGAGCTGCACCGGCCGCGCGTCGAGCCACATCGAAAAATAGTACAGCGCGATTCCCAACGCGCCCAAGAGCGCAACGGTTTTCGCCTGGTTCTTTATCGCCCAATCGTCGAACAGGAAAAATCCCAACGCCAGACCCGCAAACGCAAACGCCGCCCACGGAAAAACTGGGAAGAGCCACGGCTGCGGAGTCTTGAAGGTGTGTACGCCGTTGATGTAGGACTCAAGGAACCACGGCAGCCAGCCCGGCCGCCACGTCGTGTAGAGTGGCGGCGTGGCCAGCGCGATCGCCGCCGTCGCCAGAAGCGCGAGCAGCAGATTCGCCGCGCGCGTGCGTGCGAACCAGCACACCACGCCCATCAGGATCATCGAAAAGCCGATTGTATTTAGAATGTCCACGCGCAGCAGATCGGTCCAAGGCGCCCAAGGAAGCCCAAGCAGATATTCCTGCAAACGGAAACCGTAGCCGAGCGCCAAAATTTGCGCTCCGCGCAGAATCGTCTTGCGCGCGATTTCGGTCGCCGGCACGCCCTTGCGCCGCATCTTGTCCGTCACCAGAGCGAACGACACGCCCGCCAGAAATAGGAACAACGGAGCAGGCAACGTGCCGCTCAGCTGCGACCACTTGAAAAACGTCGCCTCGCGCGCGGATGGATTCAGCCACGAGTCGTACGCGTGCACCTGGAACATCAGCAGACAGGCAAATCCCCGTAGCCAATCAATGTAAGTGAATCGTTCGGGTTTCGTAGGTGCGGGCATGCGCGTGGCGTCGTTTTGAGTCGCACCAGAATCGCACAAGAATCACTGCGCTGGAACACGAAAGGAGGAAGAGTGGCGCGTCACTTTCCGATTACAGGCAAATCGCCTATCGGCTTACCAGCCGCAGGGGTTGGGAAGATGCCGTTAAAGATATCACAACTTTTGGGTGACACTTCAGGCGTGGGAGGTGCGACGCGCTTCGTTCGCTGCTGGACGAACCTGCAGCACGGGCGTATATTTTTCTCAATGTACGACTTCACGAGGCTGGAAGAAGAGCCCGAACCTCAGACTTCTGGTAGCCGCTTGGGGCCACCGCACAAGAACACTGCCGCCGGCCTACTGGATCCGTCGCAATTCCCGTCTATTCGTCCGCGGTGTTTTGGATGTTCGCAGCGGTTGGCGGTTGATGAAATCGGTCGGCACGTCTTGAATTGCGAAAGAGTCCTGGCTCAGGATTTGGCACGTTTCAAAACTGCGCTGGCCGCGTTCGCAGCGAACCCAACGCGTGCCCAAGAGGTCGTCGAGGATTTTGTGGACCGGGTTCGGCAGAGTCGCCACATTGAGCCGGGAGACCAGTCTTTGTAACTGATATCACAGATCGGGCCGTGTAGAAATCTCGTATAACCGAACGTCCGGTACACGCAGCAATCATAGGCGGGTCTTCTTCCATCGAAGTTCCTTCCGCAACGGGCGCGCAGTTCAGTAAAATCTCCTGCCGTGGCTCAGAGCTCTCCATCGTGGTCCATGAATTTGCCCACTGCGGCTATTGCTTGGGCCGTGATCGTGGGTCTCGCGACGTTCTACGGAATTCACCTCGGATATTCTGGGCGTTCGTTCGCGCTGGCGCTCGGCGTGGCTGCGGCGCTTTTCGCGTTTGAACTTTTTCTCGCGGCGCCGCGGGTGCTGGAGCGGGTGCGGCATTTGTTCGGCGAACACGGCGCAGTGCTCGCGCCGCTGGTGCCGCTATTCGCTGTGCTGATCTACACCATCGGCGTCACTGCCAATTGGAAGACGGCGCTGCTCGGCGCGGCCTACACGGTATTGCCGGCGCTGCTGGCAGCGACGTGCATCGGCAAAGCCGCCGGCCAGTGGCAGGACTACTTCGCCGTGCTGCTGATTTGGTTGCCGCTCGAACTGCGCTGGAAGGGCCTTACATTTCTGTACGTGCTGTTCCCCTATCCGCCGCAACTGATGCACACGCTGACAATCCTGCTGGCGCTGAGCACCGGCGTAGCGGCGTTCGTGCTCTTGCGGCGTCTGGACGGAATCGGTTACGCGGTGGAATGGCGGCGCGGCTTTGCGTGGAACGTGGTTCTACACTTTGGAGTATTCGCCGTCATCGCCGTCGTCCTCGGGCTGCGCATCGGCTTTCTCACGTTCGCGCCGTCGCTCGCGCGGCTGCGCACGGCGCCAATCGAAATCGTCGGAATATTATTTTTCACGGCGTGGCCCGAGGAATTCCTGTTCCGCGGAGTTCTGCAGAATATTCTTTCACGCACGTTCAAGAATCAGTGGGCGGGCCTGGCGGTCGCGTCCGTCGCTTTCGGCTTTGCGCATATTTTCCACGCGCCTTTCCCCAATTGGAAATATGTGTGCCTGGCAACGGTGGCAGGCTTGTTCTACGGCCGTACGTGGATCAAGACAGGATCGCTCTTTCCCGGCGCGATCGTGCATGCGCTAGTGGATATTCTGTGGCACGTTTTATTTCGATAGCTGAGCCGGCCGACGCGATTCTAATCGCAGTAATTCCAAGCAGATTACTTCACGACTCCATGCAGTGGGCTCGACGCGGAGGCGTACAGTTTCTTGCTGATGCGCCCAGCCAGAAACGCCTTGCGACCGGCATCTACAGCAGACCCCATCGCCTCCGCCATCAGCACCGCGTCCTGCGCCTCGGCAATCGCGGTGTTCATCAACACGCCGTCGGCTCCCAATTCCATCGCCAACGCCGCATCCGAAGCCGTGCCCACGCCGGCATCCACAATCAGCGGCACTTCCGTAATCCGCTCGCGCAGAATCCGCAGGTTCGTCACGTTCTGAATTCCCATGCCGGAACCGATGGGCGCGCCCAAAGGCATCACCGCCGCCGCGCCCGCGTCAATCAGTTTTCGCGCGACGATCAAATCGTCATTCGTGTACGGAAGCACTACAAAACCTTCCTTCGCCAAAATCTTCGTCGCCGCGATCAATTGCTCGGTGTCGGGAAAAAGCGTTTGCTGGTCGCCGATCACTTCCAGCTTCACCCACTCCGAAAGACCGACTTCGCGCCCCAGCCGCGCCGTGCGCACCGCCTCGTCGGCCGTGTAGCAGCCCGCCGTATTCGGCAGGATGAAAAAATTCTCGCGGTCAATGTAATCAAGCAGGGATTCTTTGGACTTGTCGGTAAGATTCACGCGCCGAACCGCGACGGTGACCATCTCCGCACCCGAAGCTTGATGCGCGCGGCGCATCTCATCAAAGCTGCGGTATTTCCCCGTGCCCACAATCAGGCGCGAATTGAAACAGCGCCCGGCAATCATCAGTTGGTCGGCCATCACGATTCTCCGAATCTTATTGTACAGCGCGCGGACTGCGCCAGCTGCGATTCCAGTTGGTCTAGGCGCCCGGCCGGCAGAGGTTATACGCGAAACTTTCGGTCTTTGTCACGCTAAGGTTCACGCTTAGGGCCACGCTTGGAGCTACGCCTGATGCTGCGGCCGCGGCTCTTCCACGTCTGCGTATAGCCGCCCGATCACATCGTGGTAACGCTCTTCGATCACGCGCCGCTTCATTTTCAGTGTGTAGGTCAGCTCGCCGCTGGCATAGGTAAAATCCTGCTCCAGCAGCGCAAAGCGCTTGGGCTTCTCGTATTGCGCGAGAGACGCCGTCAAGCGTTCGATCTCGTGCGAGATTAAATCGCGCACCCAGGGATCCACAAGCATCTGCGCACGCGTCGACAATTCGCGCCCTTGCCGCTTCGCCTCCGCTTCGATCGTCGCGAAATTCAGAACAATTAATACAGAGACAAACTTGCGCTTGTCGCCCACCACAATCGCGTTGGTAATGTACGGGCAAGACTTCAGCATATTTTCGATGGGCGCGGGCGCGACAAATTTTCCAGCGGCGGTCTTCAGCAATTCTTTTTTGCGATCTGTGATGATCAAATACCCGTCCGCATCCAGCTTTCCGATGTCGCCCGTGCGGAACCAGCCATCCTCCGTCAACACATCGCGCGTCTCCGCGGGCTTGCGATAGTAGCCCTGCATCACGTTCGGGCCTTTCACCAGAATCTCGCCGTCTTCCGCGATGCGCACTTCCACGTGAGGAATAGGACGCCCCACCGTGCCCACTTTGTTCGCTGTCGGCAAATTCGCGGTAACCACCGGCGCAGTTTCCGTCAGGCCATAACCTTGAAACACGCGCACATTCAACGACCAGAAAAATTCCGCGAGTTCCGGCGCCAGCGGCGCTCCGCCGGAGCAGAATGTGCGAATCTTGCCGCCCAGTCCGGCGCGAATTTTTGAATAGACCAGCTTATCTGCCATGCTCCAGCGCAACTGCAATCCGCCGCTGGCCTTCTTTCCGTATGCGCGCCAGGGAACCGATTCCTGCGCCACGCGTAGCGCCCAATCGAAAATCTTGCGCTTCAGGCCTGTTTCGCGATGGCCCTTTTCTAGAATGTTTGCGTAGAGTTTCTCGAAGAATCGCGGCACAGCAGCCGTCATCGTTGGATGCACTTCCAGCAGGGCTTCCGCGACGGTTTCAATCTGCTCGAGGTAGGCAATCGAAACGCCGCGAGACAAATAGCCATAGCCGACGGTGCGTTCGTACACATGGGCGAGCGGCAAAAATTCCAGCGCGACATCATCCGGCAGAAAAACATATTCCTTCAGTGAATCAATCGCATTCGAACTGAGGTTCGAATGATTGAGCATCACGCCCTTGGGTTCGCCCGTGGTTCCGGAGGTGTAAATGATCGTCGCCAATAGATCGCCTGAAACTTCCTGCGCGCGCCGTCGGTATTCGGCGACATCGGCGTCGCCGGCCGTGGCAATCAAAGTGTCGTAGCGCAGGATTTCGCCGTGTAAATCGCCCGGAGGAGCCACGGATATTACGTGTTCGAGTCCGGGCATGCGTTCGCGCGCTTCAGCAATCTTCCGCGCTTGGCTTTCGCCCTTGGTAATCACGATGCGCGCGCCCGAATCGTTCAGGATATAAGTCAACCTGTCGGCGGACTCGTTGAAATAAATCGGCACGCTGGCCGCGCCCAGTCCAGTGATAGCGAAATCGGCAACGTGCCATTCCGCGCAGTTGGGTGCGAATATGCCCACGCGATCGCCCGTCTTAATACCAAGTTCGCCCAGCGCTTTCGACAAGCCCGCCACTCGACGCAGCATTTCGCCCGCGCTGATGGATTCCCAGCCGTTCGCGGTCTTGGAAATTTGCGCTTTCGGATTGGCGTAGCGGTCTACGGCTTCCAGGAAAAGTTTGTTCAGCGAGGGATAGTCCATGTGCTCTCAATCAACTTTAGCGTATAGGCGCGGCACGCGCAACGCGGTTGGCCCGATGCGTTGTGGCCGGGCGCGAAGCTTGCAGCCGCGCTACAAATCAGGCGCCCGTGTGCGATAAGATGCCTGCGGAGGGATTCCATGTCGAAGCTGGCCACCGAAGAAGCTTCCGGTTATCAACCGGTGCGCGCGCCGCGCGGCTCTGCGCTTTCCTGTAAAGGCTGGCAGCAGGAAGCGGCGCTGCGCATGTTGATGAACAACCTCGACCCGGAAGTCGCCGAGAAGCCCGAAGATTTGATCGTCTATGGCGGGCGCGGCAAGGCTGCGCGCAACTGGAATTGCTACCACGCGATCGTGGCGTCGCTGCGTTCGCTGGAAGATGACGAAACCCTGCTGGTGCAATCCGGCAAGCCGGTGGGAATATTTCGTACGCACAGCTACGCGCCGCGCGTTCTGATCGCCAATTCCAATCTCGTCGGACACTGGAGCGATTGGAAACATTTCGACGAGCTCGATCGTGCCGGCCTGATGATGTACGGCCAGATGACCGCCGGCAGCTGGATTTACATTGGCTCGCAAGGAATCCTGCAGGGAACGTACGAAACATTCGCCGCGGCCGCGCGGCAACATTTCGGCGGCGACCTCGCCGGAAAATTGGTAGTCACCGGCGGCATGGGAGGCATGGGAGGCGCGCAGCCGCTGGCCGCAACTCTGAATGGCGCGGCGTTTCTGGGAATTGACGTGGACCCCGAACGCATCAAGCGCCGCGTGAAAACGGGCTACTGCGACGTGATGGTCAACGATCTCGATGAAGCCCTGCGCATCCTGAAAAATGCTGTGCGCAAACGCGAAGCCACCTCCGTGGGCTTCACCGGCAATTGCGCGGACGTAATCCCCGAGCTCGCGCGCCGCGGCGTGGTCCCCGATCTGCTCACCGATCAAACCAGCGCGCACGATCCTATTGGCGGATACATTCCGCGGGGACTCGACGTCGCGCAAGCCGCCGAGCTGCGCAAAGCCGATCCCGCCGCCTACGAAAAGCGCTCGCTCGATTCCATCGCGCGCCACGTGGAAGGCATGCTCGCGCTGCAGAAAATGGGCGCGGTGACTTTTGATTACGGCAACAACATTCGCACCTTCGCGTTCCAGCAAGGCGTGAAGAACGCCTACGATTTTCCCGGGTTCGTGCCTGCCTACATCCGCCCGCTTTTCTGCGAAGGACGCGGCCCGTTCCGCTGGGCCGCGCTTTCCGGCGAGCCTTCCGACATTCATCGCACCGACCAGCTGGTTCTGGAAATGTTTCCGCACGACGACATTCTTTCGCGCTGGATCAAGTTGGCGCAGAAGCGCGTGCGTTTTCAGGGCCTGCCGGCGCGCATCTGCTGGCTCGGCTACGGCGAACGCGATCGCTTCGGCCTGGCGCTCAACGATCTGGTCGCGCGTGGCGAATTGAAAGGCCCCATCGTGATTGGCCGCGATCATCTCGATTGCGGTTCGGTTGCTTCTCCCTATCGCGAAACCGAAAAAATGTTGGATGGCTCGGACGCCATCGCCGATTGGCCTCTCCTCAATGCTCTGTTGAATACCGCCAGCGGCGCGAGCTGGGTTTCGATTCACAACGGCGGCGGCGTAGGCATCGGCTATTCGCTGCACGCCGGGCAAGTAACAGTCGCCGACGGCTCGAAGGAAATGGGCGAACGCATTCAACGCGTGCTGACCAACGATCCCGGCATCGGCGTCGCGCGCCACGTGGACGCCGGCTATCCCGAGGCCGTTGCCTTCGCCAAAAAGTCCGACTTAAAAATCCCGATGCGCAGCGAGTAGCTCGCGCATCTGATATGGCGTTGCCGCCTTTCAGCGGGAATCCCTACCCTGTTCGCGCGCAACAAAAGGAGTCGCGATGATCGTAATCACCGGAGCCACAGGAAACACAGGCAAGCCCGCAGCTGAAGCCCTGCTCGCCAAGGGCGAAAAAATTCGCGTCATTGGCCGCGACGCATCCAAACTTCAGCCATTCGTGCAGAAAGGCGCGGAAGCCCTCGTCGGCAGCGTGGACGACCCTGCGTTCCTGCGCAAAGCATTCCAGGGCGCGACCGCGGCGTACCTGCTGATTCCGCCAGACATGCAGTCGAACGACTACCGCGCCTACCAGGAGAAAATCGTGGCCGCCTATGCCGCCGCGATTGCCGATGCCAAAGTCCCGTACGTCGTGACTCTCAGCAGCGTCGGCGCGGACTTGCCCGAAAAATCCGGCCCGATCCTCGGCCTGCGCAGTCTGGAAACAAAATTGAACGCCATCAACGGCCTCAACGTCCTGCACCTGCGCCCCGGCGGATTCATGGAGAATCTTTTCATGAGCGTACAGCCGTTGCGCACCATGGGCATGCTTCCCGGCCCGCTGCCCGGAGACGCAACGCAGGCAATGATTGCCGCGCGGGACATCGGCGCGTATGCCGCGGAAAGATTGCACGCGCGCGATTTCAGCGGCAGCTCAGTCCAGGAGCTGCACGGCCAGCGCGACATCAGCATGAAAGAAGTCGCCTCGATCGTCGGTAACGCGATCGGCAAGCCCAAGCTCGGATATATGCAAGTTCCCTTCATGATGCTCGAGCCGGCTCTGGTGCAGACTGGCCTGCCAAAATCGACGGTCGCTCTGATGATTGAGATGTGGAAATCGATCAACTCTGGCACGCTCAAGCCGCACGAATCCCGGAACGCAAAAAACACCACGCCAACTTCCATCGAAACCTTTGTGAAGCAAGTTTTCGCCCCGGCGTATTTGAGCATGGCCGCGAAGGCGTAGCACTAGCTTGTTGTGAGAGCGTTTGTGAATCGCCCTGTGGCGCGATTCACAAAATTGGTCCTAAGTATTGACGGTTCCGCGTCGCCTGTGGTCTTTTACTCCCCGTCGGCGTTAGTATCGCTGCACCCGTGCCCGACTGCCTTATCACCGGCTGCTCGCAGCTGTTGACCTTGCGCGGACCAGTTCCCCGCCGCGGCAAAGCCCTCAGCGACGTCGGCATTATTCCCGATGGCGCCATTCTCATCCACGAAGACCGCATCGTGGCCATCGGTTCGCGCCGCCGCATCGAAAAATCGCGCCAGGCTCGCCGTGCGGAAAAACTCGATCTCGCGGGACGCGTGGTTCTCCCCGGCTTCGTCGATTCGCACACGCACCTGATTTTCCCGCGCAGCCGCGCCCACGAATATGAAGAGCGCATCGCCGGCGCCAGCTACGAAGAAATCGCCAAGAAAGGCGGCGGGATACGCTCCACAGTGGACAGCCTGCGCCGCGCCACCCCGAGCACGCTAAAAACGCGCGCCATCGCCAATCTGAATTTATTCGCCACCCACGGCACGACCACCATCGAGTCCAAAAGCGGCTACGGCCTCGACTGGAAGAGCGAACTCAAAATCCTGACGCTGCTCTCGGAATTGCATCAGCAGCATCCGCTCGATATTCATTCAACCTTTCTCGGCGCGCATGTCGTACCCGCGGAATATCGGCAGCGGCCTGAAGCTTACGTGGATCTGCTGGTGGATCGCTGGATTCCCACGGTAGCGATGGCCGGCCTCGCCGAATTCTGCGACGTTTTCTGCGATCGCGGCGCATTCACCGTCGCGCAGGCGCGCAAACTTCTCGCCGCCGGACGCGCCGGGGGCCTGGTCCCACGCATCCATGCCGAGCAACTTGCAAACACTGGCGCCGCCCGCCTCGCCATTGAATTGCAAGCAGCCAGCGCCGACCATCTGGAAAAGGTCAACGCTGCGGACATTCGCGCCCTCGCTCTTTCAAATGTGGTCTGCACACTGCTGCCCGGCTGCTGCTTCCATCTTGGGCTCAATCATTACGCACCGGCCCGCGCACTGATTGACGCCGGCGCCATCGTCGGCATCGCCACCGATTTCAATCCCGGCACCAGCCCCACGCTCAGCATGTCCATGATTTTGTCGCTGGCGTGCACGCAGATGCGCATGACGCCAGCGGAAGCCATCAGCGCCGCCACCATCAACCCCGCCTATTCGCTGCGCGCCCACGACCGCGCCGGCTCACTCGAAGTTGGCAAGTATGCGGACATCGCCGCCTTTGACGTGGCCGACTACCGCGAAATCCCGTATTATTTTGGTGTGAACTTGTGCGCCTTGACCATGAAACGCGGCGCCATCATCCACGCGAAGAATCTTTAACCACATGAAACGACTCGTCGAATCTGTTCCGAATTTTTCCGAAGGGCGCGATCTGGCCAAGGTTGACGCCATCATCGCCGCGATGCGCGAAGTTCCCGGCGTGTACCTGCTCGACCGCGAGAGCGACGCCGACCATAACCGCAGCGTCGTCACCATTGCCGGCGAGCCTGACGCAGTGGCCGAGGCCGTCCTCCGCGGCGTGGGAAAAGCCGCCGAGCTGATTGACCTCACCAAGCATTCGGGCGCGCATCCCCGCATGGGCGCGACGGACGTGGTGCCGTTCATCCCCGTCGAAGGTGTCAGCATCGAAGATTGCGTCGCCCTAGCAAAAAAAGTTGGCCGCGAAATTTGGGAGCGCTACCGCATCCCGGTGTATTTCTACGAAGCTGCAGCGCAACGACCCGAGCGCAGCAACCTGGAGAATATTCGCAAGGGTCAGTTCGAAGGCTTGCTCGCCGAGGTCCCGAAAAATCCAGATCGCGCCCCGGACATCGGCGAACCGCGTCTGCATCCCACCGCTGGAGCTACCGTCGTCGGCGCGCGCAAATTCCTGGTCGCGTATAATATCAACCTGAACACTCCGGACCTCGAGATCGCGAAAAAAATCAGCAAGAACATCCGTTTCTCGAATGGCGGCCTGCGTTACGTGAAGGCCATGGGCGTGGATCTCCGCGCTCGCCAGCTCGCGCAAGTCTCCATCAACATGACGGATTTCGAGCAGACGCCGCTGCATCGCGTTTTCGAAATGGTGAAGCGCGAAGCCGAACGCTACGGGGTCGCGGTCGTCGGCAGCGAAATTGTCGGACTGATTCCCAAACGCGCCATCGAACTGACCGCCGATTTCTATTTGCAGCTGGAAAACTTTTCGCCTGCGCAAGTGTTTGAAAATCGTATCGAAGCATTGATTAGCGGCGGCGTTACTCCTGACGGCCCCGGCAAGCTGGCAGCACTCGCGCAGCCTTTTCTCGATGCGGTCGCCGAGCCTACGGCCACTCCCGGCGGCGGTTCCGTCGCGGCGCTCGCGGGCGCGCTCGGCGCCAGCCTCGGCCAGATGGTAGCAAGCCTCTCCCGCAAGAAAAAATCGCAGGCCGCTTACGTGGATCAACTCAGCAACGCCCTGACTGAATTTCAGGCCTCTTCGCGCGCGCTATCGAAAGCGATTGATCGCGACGCGGCTTCCTTCAGCCAAGTGATGGCTGCTTACAAGTTGCCGAAAGATACGTCTGAACTAGAGAGGCAGCGCGACGCCGCTATTCAACGGGCGCTGCACGGCGCGGCCAGTGTTCCGCTCGAAGTCGCGCGCCAGGCTGCGGAAGTATTTGACCGACTCGGGCAACTGGAAAGCATCTCCAGCCCGTCTATGTATTCAGACATCCGCGTAGGGCGATTGATGGCTGCCGCGGCGGTTCGCGGCGCTCTGGAAAATGTCGCCATTAATCTGGAATCCATCACAGATCGCGAATTTGCCAAGCGTCTGCGCGCGGAGTCCGCAACTCTTGCGGCGCGCGTCGCAGAAAGTCCGGTTGGCGTCAGCCGGTGAAAACTCTATCTGAAGGACGAATGTAAGGATTTGAACTGAGGGGATACTCAATGACAAAACCAATCACACGCAGCGCAATTTCAGGCCTACTCGCCTTCGCTCTTGTGTTCGGCACCATAAGCATTTCTCCGACGCGCACCTCGGCCGGATCGCTGAGCACGGCCATCATCGGCATGTTCCCAAAAACCGTCGGCGAATTTTCCTACGCCGACCTGAAAGCCGCGCGCAAATTTCCCTGGTTTTCGCAACTCTATGGCCAGGTCCTGCCGCCGAAATTCCGCCAGTTCGAACAGTTTCTGGGTTCTTCCGGTGTAGACCCGAACTCTCAAGTAGAAGAGATCGCCTGGGCCAACATCAGCAGCGGGAGCGCTGACGACGTCGTGGGCATCGCGCTCGGCCAATTCGATCCGTCGTCGGTGGAGACCAAGCTCAAGGCGCAGAAAGTGCCCTCCTTCGAAGTCCAGGGCTACCATCTCTACGCCTTTGGCAGCGGAGCCGCCGCCGGCGATATTCTGTTCGTCTTCTTCGATTCCAGCACTGCCGCTTTCGGAAACCGCTCCGTTCTCGAGCACCTCATCAACGTTCGCATGGGCGGTGAGGAAACGCTTCTCACCGGCAAGCTTTTCCCGCTGATCACGGAAGCCAACGGCAATGGCATCATCTGGGCCGTCCTGGACAAAGACCACACGCACCTCGCCATGCAGCAACTGGTTCCCCAGGCGGGACAATTCCCGCAAGCCGCAGCAATCATCGGGCGCCTGCACGCCATGATCATCAACATCAATGCGGATAGCGGCGTGGACGCGCACTTCCAAGCCGTCTGTGATTCTGTGGACGATGCGAACCTGCTGGGTGCCGCGATGCAGGCGGGCATCATGTATCGCAGATATCAGGAAGCGCAAGGCAACCCGTCGCTTGCGAAAACTCTCGACCAGGTGAAAGTCACGCCCACCGGCGACCGCCTGAAAATCGAAGCGCCTGTGAGCCAGGAAGAATTGTTGTCGCTGATTCAGACCAAGGCCTTCGCTGCGCCAATGTGAGCAACGTTTCATCCGACGGCAGTAACGGTTCTAACCACGATGCAGAAGAATTAGGTCTTTAGAGGGTCGGAGCTTCAGCTAGGACAAGATGTGCTCCGCTTGAAATGGGCTTCGGTCCCTGGGGACACGGCTCGAAGCATTTTTTTTGCAAGCTGTCGCGCTGACGCTGCGACCTAAGCGTTTGCCTTACGCCCGCCGTCACAATATTTGATCAACGTCATGCGTGAGAGCCCGCCGCTGGTCGCATATTGCACGCGGTCCACTTTCGTCATCTGTAGCGCCCTGCTCAATCCCGCGCCTGGATCCCCCGCCGCATCTCCGATGAATGTGTCCAGGCCCGCGGTCGGAAGGGCCTCTCCGGTATGTTCAATGGCCACTTCCACGCGGTCCGGATAATCCGAAACAATCACCCTTACAGTTGGCTCCCCGTTCGCGTGGCCTTCCATCAGCGGAAAAGTCTCGCGGCACGCTTCCTCTACCGCTGATGTGAGCCCTTCCTGACCCGCTTCCGACAAACCACACCGTATCGCAGCGTGCTGCACCACTGCAGCGATCGCCCCGAAAAACCGGGTGTCTTCGTGCAGAATTAATTCGGTGCGAGCGGGTTCGGTGTTCATTCTGAATTACTCATGGATTAGTGCGTTTCGGCGTCGGCGAGTCGGACGTCGCAGGCCTCGCGGCAATCTGGACAATAGTACAGCCCATCCACCGCCAGCCGGATATTGTGTTGCGCTTGGCAGAAACAGCAGAATTTCTCGCAGGTGCACTGCGATTCCGGCTTTTCGCATTGCGAACAAAGTGTAAGCACTGTGCCGCCTCTTCGTCGAATACGCGTTCGTTTCGCTCAACTCATAGTAGGACATGCGCGACGCAGCCACAAGCGCCTTGCATTGCGCGATGCCCTGCTCTGCACGCGGGCGATGCAATGCGCTGCGACGTGGCGAAAATGACCAGCGGTCGCGTTCCTTGACACTCCAAAACTCACATGCTACGTTCGATGTTTCGCCGCTTTAATGAGAAACCCTCTGTGAACACATCGGCAACCGTGGAATTGCGCAAGACCGCTCTGAATTCCGTCCATCGCCGGCTGGGCGCGAAGATGGTCAATTTCGGCGGCTGGGATATGCCTTTGGAGTACTCCGGAATCATCGCAGAGCATCAAGCGGTGCGCACGCGCGCCGGCCTCTTTGACGTAAGCCACATGGGCGAGCTGGAAATCCGCGGTCCCGGCGCATTGCACCTGGTGCAGTGGGTAAGCTGCAACAACGCCGCGCAATTGAATGTCGGCCAGGCGCACTATTCAGGGTTGATGACTTCCCGCGGCACGTTCGTGGACGACCTGCTGGTCCACAAATTCTCGGACACGCATTATTTGCTCTGCGTCAACGCCGGAAATCAGGACGACGATTTTCAGCACATCGTCGCCAACAACAAGTTCGACGCCGCGGTCGAAAACTCCGGCCCGCGCTATTCCCAGCTTGCGATTCAAGGCCCGCGCGCAACGGAAATTCTGCAGAAGCTTACCCCGGCGCCGCTCGATTCAATCCGCTACTACCATTTTACGTTTGGCAAGGTGAGCGGCGTGGATTGCCTGATCGCGCGCACCGGCTATACAGGCGAGGACGGCTTCGAAATATATTTCGCGCCGGAGCACGCTGAGAAACTCTGGGCCGATCTAATGCAAGCCGGCGAATCCGGCGGCATGATTCCCTGCGGCCTCGGCGCCCGCAACACTCTGCGCCTGGAAGCAGGCATGTGCCTCTACGGCCATGAAATTGACGACACCACCACGCCCTGGGAGGCCGGACTCGCGTGGATCTGCAAAATGGAGAAGGCTCCGTTTCTCGGCAGCGAGGCGCTCGCGCAACAAAAGCAAACGGGCCTGCCGCGAAAGCTCGTCGGATTTGAAATGCTCGATAAGCGCATCGGGCGCGACGGCTACCCGGTGCTGATCGGAGGCCAGGAAGCCGGTGGCGTCACAAGCGGCTGCCCGGCGCCGTTCCTGAAGAAAAATATCGGGATGGCTTACGTTCCGCCGAACAAGAACACCATCGGCGCGGACATCGAAATCAGCATTCGCGGACAGGCGGCGCCGGCTCGTATCGTTGCCTTGCCGTTTTACAAGCGTCCGCAATAGCTCGCGCGCATCCAATTGAAAGGGGCAAAATGTATCCAGCCGACTATCGCTACACAAAAGACCACGAGTGGATCAAAGTTCAAGGTGACATCGGCACCATCGGCATCACCGATTACGCGCAGCAGGAATTGGGTGACGTGGTGTTCGTGGACCTGCCCAAAGTAAGCACGAAGATTTCCGCAGGCAAATCTTTAGGCAGTGTGGAGTCGGTAAAAGCCGTCAGCGAAATCTACAGCCCCGTTTCCGGCGAAGTAACCGAAACGAATCCTCTGCTGATTGACGCGCCCGAAAAAATCAATACGGACCCGCACAACACCGCTTGGCTCATCAAGCTCAAGCTCGCGGATCCAAAAGAAGTCGCGGCCCTGATGGACGCGGCCGCCTATCAGGCCTACATCGCCGAGCAAGCCAAGGAACACTCCGCCTGATGCGCTATCTCCCTAAAAGCCCCTCCGAGCGCCAGGAAATGTTGGCAGCTATCGGGACGCGCTCCGTCGAAGAGCTTTTCAAATCCATTCCGGAAAAATTCCGGCTGCGCGCCCCGCTCGATCTGCCCGGCCCGCTTTCCGAAGCCGAGATTATTCAATATTTTCAGGCGCGCGCAGCGGAAAATGCGCGCGGTTACGTTTCATTTCTCGGCGCCGGCGTGTACCAGCATCTGCGTTCCGTCGCGGCCGACGCCTTGATCCAACGCGGCGAATTTCTCACTTCCTACACACCGTACCAGGCCGAATTCGCGCAGGGCACGCTCACCGCTATTTTTGAGTTTCAAACTTTGATGTGCCAGATCACCGGTCAGGAAGTCGCCAACGCCTCCATGTACGACGGCTCGACCGCGCTCACCGAAGCGGTGCTGATGGCCGAACGGCTGACCGGTCGCCGCCACGTTCTGGTCGCGCGCTGCGTGCACCCTGAATATCGCCAGGTTCTGCAGACTTACGCGAAAAATCTCGGTCTGGAGATTGAAGAAATCGGCTACACCGCGTCCGGGCAGCTCGATCGCGCCGCGCTGAAACCGGAAACGCTGGCGCGCACCGCGGCTGTGGTCGTACAGTCCCCGAACTTTTTCGGCGTCCTGGAAGAAATTCCCGTGCTGGCCGAAGTCGCGCACGGTTCCGGCGCGCTGCTGGTCACCGCCATCACCGAAGCTGTGTCGCTCGGCATTGTTCGCCCGCCCGCCGAAGCCGATATCGTCGCCATGGAAGGCCAAGCCTTCGGCATTCCGCCCAGTTACGGCGGCCCCTACGTCGGCGTGATCGCCACGCGCGAAAAATTCGTGCGGCAGATGCCCGGCCGCCTCGCCGGACAAACTACAGACGCCGCCGGAAATCGCGGATTCGTGCTCACGCTCGCCACACGCGAACAGCACATTCGCCGCGAGAAGGCCACTTCCAACATTTGCACCAACGAAGCTCTCTACGCTCTCGCCGCCACCATTCATCTGTGCTTGATCGGAAAAGAAGGCTTGCGCGAGCAGGCGCTGCAAAATCTCGCCAAAGCCCGCTTCGCGCAGGCGGAACTCGAAAAAATTCCGGGCGTGCGCCGAGTATTCACCGGCCCCACGTTCAACGAGTTTTCGCTCGAATTTCCGCGCTCGGTGAAAATGATCAACGCCGAGCTGCTGAAGGAAAAAATCATCGGCCCGTTCGCACTCGGCACGCACTACCCAGAGCTCACCAAGCGCGCCGTCATCTGCGTCACCGAGACCACGCCGCGCGCCGAAATCGAACGCTTCGTCGCCGCCGTGCGCCGCATTCTCGAAAGACCCGTTTAAGGAGCCGTAGGATTTGAATCCCAAAATCACCGATCTCGAAGCGCCCAGCAAGAACGTAGGCAAAGCTCGCGCGCACGTCAGCCAGAATGAAGGCCTGATCTTCGAACAATCCGCCCCCGGCAAGCGCGGCATGGAACTTCCGCCGCTCGACGTCCCGGCTGTCGATCCTGCGAAGGCTCTAGGCTCCGCATTCACCCGCGATGCGATCGAAGGTTTCCCCGAAGTCAGCGAAATCGAAGTCATCCGCCACTTCACGCGCCTTTCCACATGGAATTACGCGATCGATCTCGGCATGTACCCGCTGGGCTCCTGCACCATGAAATACAACCCGCGCGTCAACGAATTCGTCGCTCGCCTCGATGGCCTCGCCTCAGAACATCCCGAGCAGCCAGCGGAAGTTTCACAAGGCTGCCTCCGCATCCTGCACGATCTGCAGACGTGCCTGCTCTCCATCACCGGAATGGACGCGGCCACGCTGCAACCTGCTGCCGGGGCACAAGGCGAACTCACTGGCTTGCTTATGATTCGCGCGTACCTCGAGAGCCAGGGCAACCCGCGCCACAAAGTCCTGATCCCCG
>Ga0210407_10000469_pt1 | contig 45681 bp, 38 predicted proteins | sample IncBWC27MmetaG_FD_150860 | JGI IMG/M metagenome (GOLD analysis project Ga0210407, IMG submission 150860) | Forest soil microbial communities from Barre Woods Harvard Forest LTER site, Petersham, Massachusetts, United States - Inc-BW-C-27-M | ecosystem: Environmental > Terrestrial > Soil >...
CGGGACCGCAGGATGAATGCGACACACCTCCGGAACATGTTCATGCCCCATAGAGGGCGTAGAGATGACTGGAAAACGAACGGCTACCCGGAATTGCATGGTGAGCGTCGCGCTTTCAGAGATGACAAGTTATTGTTGGTTGAACGAGACGCGCGACTACTCGGCTTCGGGAGGATTCTCGTCCAGCAGTTGGCGGTAGGCGTCGCGGCGGGTGATGCCGCGTTCCCTGGCGGCGAGCTTCAGGGCTTCCTTGCGGTCGAGCTTCGCCTGGTGCATCAGTTCGTCGACGCGAGCCGCCAGGGACTGCGCCGTGTCCAACTGTGCGCCCGGTGAGCCCGTTTCCGGCGGCCCGAGGATCAGGGTGATTTCGCCCCGGACGGGATGCTCTTCGAGCGATTGCACCAGGGCAAAGAGAGTGCCGCGGCGGAATTCTTCGTGGATTTTTGTCACTTCGCGCGCCAGACATGCCGGGCGATCTCCCAAAATTGCTAGCGCATCGGCGAGCGTTTCCGCAATGCGGTGCGGCGCTTCATAGAGGATGATGGTTCGGTTTTCAATGCGCAGGTGCTCAAGCGCGCGGCGGCGCTCGCTGGAGCGCGCCGGCAGGAATCCCAGAAAAAGAAACTCTTCATTCGGCAGGCCGGATGCGGCGAGCGCCGTGAGCAGCGCCGAAGCACCCGGAATGGGAATCACAGGAATCTGGTGGCGAATGGCCAGCGAGACCAACCGGAAGCCGGGATCGGAAACGAGCGGCATGCCGGCATCGCTGACGAGCGCGACACTGGCGCCCTGCTCCATGGCATGAACAAGTTCCGGCGCACGGGTAATTTCATTGTGCTCGTGATAGCTGACGAGCGGCTTGTGAATCTCGAAATGATTCAGGAGTTTCAGCGTGTGGCGGGTGTCCTCGCATGCGATCTGGTCCACTTCCTTGAGGATGCGAAGAGCACGCAGCGTGATGTCTTCCAGGTTCCCGATGGGCGTGGCGACAAGATACAAGGAGCCGCCGGGCGGCGAGAGGGAACCATCGGCATGAGCGTTGTTCGTCATGGGAAGGGCGTACGACAAAGTTTAGCACGCGGGGCCGCGGGCAGGCGGCTGAAGGGCGCATGCTATAATTGAGAGTTTAGAGCACACGCAGGAGGATCAACTGTGCCACTGTACGAATACCAGTGCGCGAAGTGCAAGCGGCGGACCGAGAAAATCGAGAGCGTGGCCGGGCCGCATTTGAAGAAGTGCCCGCATTGCGGCGGGAAAGTGGAGCGGACGTTGACGGCTCCCGCGATTCAATTCAAGGGTGCCGGCTGGTATGTTACCGACTACGCGGGGAAGAAGGGGGTGGGAAGCGACATACCGCCCGCGACGAAACCGGAATCGAACGAGTCCAAGGATTCCGCGGCAAAGGCGTCCGAAGCGAAGGCGTCTGAGGCGAAAGAGTCGGCGCCCAAGGAAAGCAAAGAGAAAAAGCCGGCGAAAAAGAAGGATTAAGAGCACGCTGTAGCTCACCCCTTCAGGGGTGAGGATTTTCGATCCGCACCAACAAATGTAGCTACGTGCACGGCCGGGCGTGCGCCGGCAATTGTGCTTGTGATTATGGAAACCCTCAGGCCTGAAGGCCTTAGCTACAGTTTCAGGGATTTGAGATAGGCGCGGAAGTCGGAGCCTAGTTCGGTGTTTTGCAGGGCGAGTTCGACGGTGGCTTTCAGGAAGCCGAGTTTGTCTCCCGCATCGTAAGAAATCCCTTCGTAAATGTAGGCCCACAGCCCCTGCTCTTTCGCGAGCAGGCGCATGGCGTCGGTGAGCTGGATTTCGCCACCGGCGCCGGGCTTGGTGCGTTCGAGGCAATCGAAAATCGCGGATGGCAGCACGTAGCGGCCAGTGATGGCGAGATTGCTGGGCGCTTCTTCATTTTTTGGTTTTTCAACCAGGTCGCGGATGCGCAGCAACCGCTCGCCAAACGGAGGTTGCGGAGCAGGTTCGCCCGCGAAGATGCCGTAAAGGTGCGTTTTGTCGCGGGGAACTTCCTCGACGGCGATGGCGCCGGTTCCGGTGGCTTCGTAGACGTCGATGAGCTGTTTGGTGGCCGGATTTGCGCCGGGAATCAGCACGTCGCCGAGAAGCACGGCGAATGGCTCGTCGCCCACCAGATCTTTCGCAACCAGGACGGCGTGGCCGAGGCCGAGCGGCTCTTTCTGCCGCGTGTAACTCACCTGCACCATGTTGCTGATGCGGCGGACCATCTCGGCTTGCTCGTGCTTGCCTTTTTCTTCCAGGAAGCGCTCAAGCAGCGGCGAGTTATCAAAGTGATCTTCGATGGAATTTTTGCCTTTGCCGGTGACGATGATGATGTGCTCGATGCCGGAGGCGACGCACTCTTCGACCACATATTGAATCTGCGGCTTGTCCACAACCGTCAGCATTTCCTTGGGTTGCGCTTTGGTGGCTGGCAGAAAGCGTGTGCCCAGGCCCGCCGCGGGCAAGACGGCTTTGCGAACTTTGGGGTAGGCGGCGGACTTTTGCGGGGACTTCGTCGAGTCTGTCGTCATGTCGGATGGTATCGTTTTAGTTTCAGTAGAATCAGCAGCTTCGTAAGCACAGTAGACGCCGGGCGGGAGTTTTGTCAATCAATCGAACCACCTATATGGCCTCTGGGAAAACGGTACTGGAACGTTTTCCCGGTTTACCCGAGCAAAGCGGGGAAGCGGACGGCTGAGGGAAATGTCGGCGCGCCGACATTTAAAGTAACACTTGAAGGTAATTATTATTTAAATACCAGAACTACCTGATATTTATAACTGGTCCGCAATCAACACTTACAAAGAAAACATTCGAAATGATTTCCACAGCTGTTCGAACGTTTTCCCGTTTTGGTTCAGAAACGGAGTTTCGAAAGGTACGCGTAGCTGTCGGTGAGGTTCGCGATGGCGTCCTTGGGCGCGTCGTTTTCGACGAAGAAATGCTTAACGCCCACGTTTTGCGCGGCGGGCAGGAGGACCTTCCAGTCAATCACGCCTCCACCGATTGCCGTAAAGTTTGCGGAGACGATATCGATCATTTCCTGGGAACTCTTCCCGGGGACGATCTCCGGAATCTTGCTGAGGTCCTTCACGTGGACCAAGGAAAAGCGGCCGGGATACTTTTTGAAGTAGGCGAGTGGATCCTTGCGCGCGACCGTGATCCAGCAGAGGTCTAGCTCCATTGTCAGGTTCGCGGGATCGATGGATTCAAGCAGGAAATCGTAGGGTAGTTTGTCGCCGAGACTCTTGTCGGGCAGAAACTCCCAGAAGTGATTGTGATAGCCGAACTGAATTCCCGCCTTGCGGCTGGCTTCGCCGGCTTTATTAAACAGCTCGGCGGCGCGTTTGTAGCCGTCAAGAGATTGCCGCTGGGAGTCATCGATCCAGGGGCATACGATATATTTGTGGCCGAGGATCTGACCGGCTTCGATGGCTTCTGGCCACTTGTTCTGGACGACGGCATAGGAGACGTGGCAAGCGGGTGCTGTCAGGCCATTCTTGTCGAGAATCGCGCGAAGGGCTTTTGGCGAGTGGTCGAAGTAGCCGGCGAACTCGACTTCCTTGTAGCCGATCGCGGCGACCTTGGCCAGCGTCCCGGGCACGTCGGTCTTCATCAGTTCGCGGACGGTGTAGAGTTCCACGCCGATGGAATCCAGCTGATGCGCGGCGGCGAGACCGCGGAAGGGAAGTGAAGTCATGGCGACGGTGGCGAGCGACGATTCAATAAAGGTTCGGCGGTTCATGCCCAAGATTTTACACAGATTTGAGCCGCCGCCAAGCGGAATTCGAACTTATTTGGCGCCGGATTGATCCTGTAGCTCACCCCTTTGAGGGGTGAGGGCTTTCCATCCCCCGCAACCAAAAGAATAGCATTTGCAGAGTGGCGCTCCCTCTCGCAAACCTGCTTGTGGTTGTGAAAACCCTCAGGCCTGAAGGCCTGAGCTACATCGTTTGGCGGATGGGAATGCGGACCTGGAAGCGCGTCTCGCCGGGGACTGAGTCGAAGTTGATGGTGCCGCGCATTTTGCGAACGATGCGCTGGACGGCGTCGAGACCGAGGCCGGTGCCATCGCCCACGCCTTTGGTGGTGAAAAACGGCTCAAAGATGTGAGGTTGCACATCCTCGGGAATTCCGGAGCCGTTGTCGATGACCTCCACGAGCACGTAATCGCCTTCATGCGTGACGCGGATGCGCAACTTGCCTTTTTCTTTCATGGCGTCGGCGGCGTTGTCGATGAGGTTGGTCCAGATCTGGTTGAGCTCCCCGCCGTTGGCGGTGACTTTTGGAACGTCGGGCGCAAACTCGCGGATCACAGTGATGCCTTTTTTCAGCTTGTGCTCCATGATCGCCAGTGTGGTTTCAATGCCGCGAACGATGTCCACCTCCTGCACCGGCGATTGATCCATGTAGGAGTATTCCTTGATGGCTTTCACGAGTGTGGAAATGCGCCGGGTGCTGTGCGAAACCTGGCCGACGATGCGCTCCATCTCGAGAAGGGTGGCGAAACGCATGAGCGCCGTGGACATCGTGGCGCCGGCGGCGACGAGGTATCGCTCGAGATGATCCCGGGTGAGATTGGCATCCACGAGAAGGGGGCTGAGCTTCCACGCTTCGGGGACACTGTGAGATTCCAACCAGGTGGTGATGGATTCCTCGCGATCGCTGCGTTCGAGCTGGTCTTTGAATGCGGGAGGCTGCAGCTCGGCGCGGACTTCGCCTTCAATCTTGGCGATTGCGGTGCAATTTGCTTCGGAGAGATACGGCAGGGCATCGAGCTTGCGGAGGCGCGCCAGGCATTCGAGAAGGGCGTCGGCGGAGCGAGCGGCGGCCGCGGCGGGATTGTTGAGCTCGTGGGCGAGGCCGGCGGAGAGTTTGCCGAGGGCGGCGAGCTTGTCGCGCTGCTGTTCGCTGCGGGTGACTTCGCGGACGCGGTCGGTGAGAAGCCCGACGAGGCGCTTGCCAAGCGCAGGCATGCGCTGGAACAACTCATTGAACAGCGTGGCGGGAAACAGGAGAAGATGCACGGGCTCTTCCGCGCGGCCCGTGATAGTGAGATGGGTCATCCGCGAAAAAGGGAGCAGGCCCGTGACATCGCCTTTCCCGACAATGAAGACCGGGCTGTCGGCGCCTTCCGCCTCGCGGCGCGCGAAGATGCGGCCTTCGAGAAAAATAGACATGTATTCCGCGGGAGTGCCTTCTTTGTAGACAATTTCACCCGTGGCAAAGCGGGCTTCCTTGCAATTGGAGACGAACCACTCCAGTTGCTCCTGGGGGAGATCAGTGAAGACGGCAATTTTTCGGACTTCGTCGACGAGCGCCAGCAGATTGCTTTGGGCGATGGGGGAAATCCGCTCTGCGTAGCTCATGATACCTTCGCAAGATACTGGTGAACGAACTGAATAGCAACGGCGCCTTCGCCGACACCGGAGGCGACGCGCTTGACGGAACCGTGGCGGACATCGCCGACGACAAAGATACCAGGGACGCTGGATTCGAGCAGCGACGGATCGCGGTCGATGCTCCAGCCCTGAGGACGCTTGCCGTCGCGCAGGAGATCGGGCCCGGAGAGAATGAAGCCGCGGGCATCGCGCTGCACCAAGTCGCCTAGCCAGTCCGTCCGCGGCAGGGCGCCAATATAGATGAAGAGGCTTTTGGCGGGAACTCGGTCGGTGCTTCCTGTTGTGGAGCAAAAGATGGAAAGTTCTTCGAGGTGCTGTTCGCCGTGGACTTCGGCGACGCGGGTTTGCGGCCAGATTTCGATGTTCGGCGTTTTCTTGATCTGATCGATCAGGTACTGAGACATGGTGGCGGCGAGCGATTCGCGGCGGATGATCATCACCACCTTCTCGGCATAGCTCGCAAAATTGATGGCGGCCTGACCGGCGGAATTGGCGCCTCCAACCACGTAAACCGTTTCTCCTTTGCATGACATCGCTTCCGTTACGCCACCGCCGTAATAGACACCCGCGCCGCGGAGGCGGTCTTCGCCCGGGACGCCTAGATTCCGCCACTGGACGCCCATGGCGAGGAGCAGCGCGTGGCAGGAGACTTTGCTGCCGTCGGCCATTTCGATTATGCGATAGGGACCTTCGATGCGCACGCCGGCCGCCTCTTGCGGGGAGAGAATCTCGACGCCGAAACGCGTGGCTTGCACGACGGCTCGGCGGGCGAGGTCGCGTCCACTGAGGCCGGCGGGGAAGCCGAGATAATTTTCGATGCGCGAACTGAGCCCAGCCTGGCCGCCGGGAGCTTCGCGCTCGATCATGACCGTGTGGAGGCCTTCGGAAGCGCCGTAAACGGCGGCGGCGAGGCCGGCGGGGCCTCCGCCGACGATGGCGAGATCGTAGAATTCGACGTCGCTGCGGGTGCGCAAGCCGATTTTTTTGGCGATGTCGGCGGAAGTGGGTTCAGAAATCTTGGTGCCGTCGGGAAAGATCATCAGCGGCAGGGTTTCGGGCGTGCCGTCGGATTTTTTCAGGACGGCGGCCGAGTCCGTGGTGCTCGATTGCTCGACGTCCACCCACTGGTAGGGCAGGTGGTTTTGCGCGAGGAACATGCGGAGTTCATAGGCTTTGGGCGACCAGCGGGTGCCGAAGAGTTGGATGCCTTCGTACGGCGGATGATAGGAATCCATGAACTCGTTGAGCATGTCATCGAGGGCGGGATAAAGATTCTGGTCGGGGGGATCCCAGGGCTTCAGGAGAAAATAGTGGACGCGAGCGGAGTTGATTGCTTCGATCGCGGCGTTGGTGTCCGCGTAGGCGGTCAGCAGGGCGCGCTTGGCGGAGGGGAATATGTCCGTGGCCTGGGAGAGGAAACCGACGCCGTCGAGTTCGGGCATGCGTTGATCGGCGAGGAGGAGCGCGACGTGGTCGTTGCGGGATTTGAGGCGATGAAGTGTCTCGAGCGCTTCGTTGGCGGATGCAGCGCGAAGAATCCGGTAGCGTTCGGAGTAACGGCTGCGGAGGTCGCGCTCGATGGCCTGGAGCACATCGGGGTCGTCGTCAACGGTGAGGATAACAGGTTTAGCCATGGTCGGGATCCCTTTGGGGCTATGGGCTTAATCAAAATGCAAAACCGAACTTACAACGTAGCACAACACACGCGACGTTGGTGGAAGGCGGAGCTTTACAACATGGATGCTACTGACGGCGCGGCGGTTATATGCAGTATTTTGGATGCGACGGACGGAGGGAATGATTCAAGGTTTCTTGTAGGCCGGAACGAGGAAATAGGCTTCGTAATCAGCGCCGCGGCCTTGACCAGTGGCTGCGATTTGCCAGTAGGTGGGCGGAGTGTCGGCGAGCGAAGTGGTCAGCTTGTCGGCGGGGAGTCGAAACTCAACGGGAATTTCCGCGCCGACGAAATTGGCGAGGCGATCGTGGTCGAGGGTAACTACGTCTTTGTAGAGTTCGTAGCAGACGACCTGGGAACGGCGGTTACTGCCGGTGCCGGTGGTGACGCATCGTTCCTGCACACAGCGCAGGGTGAACGAAAGGGAGTTGAGGACGGCGAGGTGGCGCGGGGCGCGCAGGCGGGCGCGCAATGTGCCGCCGAGGAAATAAGGGAACTCATCATAGGCAAGGAAACTGTTGCCATAGCGGAGCAGATCGCCGAGCATCTGCGCCCAGCGTACCCAGAAAATCAGGCCGATCAGCGCGAAGAGGCTGGCGATGATAAGGAAGGGCCACGTGCCACGCTGTGTCGAGCCGATCCAGAAGAAGGGAACCAGAAAAGTGTTCCACATTAACGCGCCGAGCAGGCGGTTGACCATGGCGTTGAAGGCGGAAAATGTGATGCCCTCCCGGTGCCAGTGAAAATCGAAAAGCCACGGCTGACCGGGAGCTTCCGCCGCTTTGCGTTTGTAGATCGCCTTGCGCACCATCCCGCGGACTCCATGGATAAAAAGAAAGAGGCCTGCGGAGAAGAACATAGCGCCAAGGAGTGCGATGAGCCAGGTAGGTTCGTGTTTTCGCGTGTGGATGACGTCATAGGCCCTGAGACCAATAAACGCTCCGGCAACCAGGAACGGTAATCCGAGGAGGGCTGAGGAGCTGCCGTCGATGGTGGTGGCGCTTTGCGCGGGATAATTCGGCAGGGCGGGCGGCATACCGGGGCCGCTGCCGAGCATGCGTTGCTGGATGGTTGAGGTGGTTTCAGTGGTGGAGGTAATGGTCATAGGTTTGCTTTTGGCCAGAGTGCCTTTGGCGATAGGGAGCCGCAATAGGACTGTACGAAAGAGATACACTGTACAAGTTGGCAGGGCCGGCTGAAGCCGGCCGCTACATTGAAGGCGCCGACTCGCGTGAAAGTGTTTGGAGGAATATGGAAGGTGGGACGGAGAGGAGTGGAGTGAAGATTCTGGGGATTGAGTCGTCGTGTGACGAGACGGCGGCGGCGGTTGTGGTGGACGGGCGCACGATTTTGTCGAGCGTGGTGGCTTCGCAGATTGATATTCATCGCAAGTATGGAGGCGTGGTGCCGGAGCTGGCTTCGCGGGAGCATTTGCGGCAGATCGTGCCGGTGGTGCGGGAGGCGATGGCTGGGGCCGGCTTGGAATTTGAGGAGTTGGACGCGATTGGAGTGACGCAAGGGCCGGGATTGGTGGGATCGCTGCTGGTGGGCATCACCTACGGCAAGACTTTGGCGGCGGCACTGGGTAAACCGCTGGTGCCGGTGAATCATTTAGAAGGACACGTGCGCGCGGTGTTTCTGGAGGCGTTTCAGAAGGGGCTGGAGCCACGGCTGCCGGCGGTGTGCTTGATTGTTTCAGGTGGGCACACTGTTTTGTATGAAGTGAAAACTACGGGTGATTCGAGCGGTGGAGCGTTTGTTTATCGAAAGTTGGGCGGAACTCGCGACGACGCGGCGGGCGAGGCGTACGACAAAGTGGCCAAGCTTTTGGGACTTGGATATCCCGGCGGGCCCATTTTGGATCGGTTGGCGGCTGTGGCAGGAAATGTGGCGGCGCCGGTAAAATTTGGCCCGACGAAGACGCGGGGGAATGCGCTGGATTTTAGTTTCAGCGGGTTGAAGACGGCGGTGCTTTATCATTTGCGGGAACATCCCGAGTATGGCGAAGGGATTCGGAAGAGAGAAGAGGCACTGCGGGATGGGCATCGAGCGTTTGCGGAGTTGCTGGCGCTTTGCGATGCGGCGACGTTGGGACTGGTGCGGGAGTTTCAGAATGCCGTGGTGCGGGATCTGGTGGAGCGAACGATGATGGGGGCCGAGGAGTGCGGCGTGGAGACGATTTTGGTTTCGGGGGGCGTGGCGGCGAACAGCCAACTGCGGGCTACGTTTGAGGAGCGGGTGCGTTTGAAGGGACTTCGCGTGTATTTTCCGGACCGGGCGCTGTCTACGGATAATGCGGCGATGATTGCGGCCGCGGCGTTTGCGGGGTTTTGCGCGGGGAATTTTGCGGATGTGACGCTGAATGCTCGGGCTAGTATGCCGTTGGCTTGAGGATTGGGAGGTAAAGGAGGTAGAGGAAGGAGGCAAAAGTATCGGATTTGCGGTGAGTTGGTTGCGGTGTGGATGGCTTGGGTGACTGGGCGTACTCGGTGAAAGCGGAGGCAGAGCCTCCGCACTCCAAAAAAGAACGGGCAACCTGGGGTTGCCCGTTGAGCGAAGATTTGTTACAGGAAAGTTAAGATTCGAGAACTTCTTGCATTTGGGGGAACTGCAGCTTTGCCTTGGCCAAGGATTTCACGACGAGGCCTTCGGCGTTTTCGGACGTCAGGTTGCGAGCGGTGGCCATTTCGCTGACGAGGAGATACTTGGCGCGCTCTAACATTTTCTTTTCGCGGAAGGAGAGAGGCTTGCTGCGGCTGAGGGAAACGAGACTTTTGAGGACGACGGCGACTTCGAGGAGAGAACCGGTGCGCATTCGTTCGGAATTCTCTTTGAAGCGGTGTTTCCAGTCGTGATGAGAGTTGAGCTTGCCTTTTTCGAGGAAGCCAAGGACTTTGCTTGTGTCGGTGGAGCGGATGACGGAACGAAGACCGACCGTCGCCGCGTTCGATTGAGGGACCATAACCCGCAAACCGCTGACAACTACGCGGATCATGTAATACCTTTCAGTTCTGCCGTTCAACACCCCATAATTAATCTGCTCGATAACCCCAACGCCGTGGTTTGGATAAACGACTTTGTCGCCAATCTTATAGTCCATAGCTTCGGAAGCCCCCCCTAGGAGATGAGAAGAGTCTAGGGTAGTGTGTTGCAACAGTCAAGATATATCCTGTGGAATGAGGAAGATAGAGAATTGGTCGGACCATTTTGGCACTGAAATTGCTCTAAGGGCGGGCATTTCGGAGTAAGAACTGTTCCGGGTAACCAGAGAGGTATCGGTACGGAATTGCCAAAGCTCCTTGAAGCACTGGCAACCCCTTTCGTTTGATGGATTAAGCCGCGGGAAGGGGAATGGCGAGAGAGTACACTGAATGGGGAGAGAAAATTGATTACGCTCGGGATCGACACCTGCGAAGGGCGGGGCAGCATTGCCGTCCGTCGGGATGGCGCGTTGGTGTCTTTGCAAAAGCATGAAAGTTCAGAAGATTACTCTTCCTGGTTGCTGCCGGCTGTGGAGCGTGGCTTACGATCCGCGGGGGCAAATCTGCGCGAAGTGGGGTTAGTGGTCGTGGCCACTGGACCCGGGTCGTTCACCGGAGTACGGGTGGGACTGACTTCGGTGAAGGCGTGGGCTGAACTGTTTGGAATTCGCGTGGTAGGAGTTTCGAGACTGGAGGTGATGGCGCGGCGAGTGGCGGGTGCATCCGGTTTTGTGGCGGCGAGCTACGACGCGCAACGCGGACAGGTATTTGGCGGGTTGTACAAGCGCGATGGCGTGAAGGGCTGGACCCTGGTTGAGCAAGAGATGGTGATCGCGCCGGATGGATTTGTGAAGTGGGTTGCGGAACGCGCGGGTGGAGAGACGATTCAGTGGATCACTTTGGACCCGGAATTGTTCGCAGGTGCCCCGATCTGGAAAGAACGGGCCGCGAGAGGGGAAACCCTGATTCGTTCCGCGGACGGATTGGCAGCGGGCGTGGCCGAATTAGGGGAAGAACGAGCACGGGAGGGAAAGTTCACGGACCCGCTACAGCTGGATGCGAATTACGTGCGGCGCTCCGACGCGGAGATTTTCTGGAAAGATCCGGCAAGCCATGGGAAGTGAGCGCGGAGTGAGAGCAGGCTTTGTGATTCGTGTTTTTAACGGCGTAGAGGACGCCGCGGCGGTTTCTGAAATTTTGCGGGAGGCGAGGGAAGCGGCGAGTTGGTCCGAAGAGGCTTTGAGGGAAACGGTAAAGTTGCCTGGGGTTACGGCTTACGTCAGCGAGCGAAACGGCGCCATATCGGGAATTGTGGTTGGAAGACAGGTGCTGGATGAAGCCGAAGTCCTCAATCTGGCAGTGATGCAGGGAATGCGGAGGCAAGGGGAAGGGCGAGCGCTGGTTCGGCAACTGTTGAATCGATTTGCTGAACTTGCGGTAAGTCGAGTGTTCTTAGAGGTCCGCGAGTCGAATGCGGGGGCCATCACTTTCTACCGGGGTCTGGGATTCGAGGCGATTGGGACACGCCGGGACTATTACCAGGATCCGAAGGAATCGGCGACGGTGATGGAGCTCTGGCTTCGAAAATTTACAGTTTAGTACCAACTCTCTCTTGACTCCGCCGTTCCCGGTGCTACTCTGCGCTCATGTGAGATTCACATGGCAGTCACAAATCCACGCAGGAGGAGGAACGCATGGCCACAGCGCAGCGGAGCCCTCGGGACGTAATTGGTGAAACAGACGCCGAGTATCAGCGTCTGGCAGAGCAGCACCGGCAGTACGATGCACAACTTCAGCAACTCTTCCGATCACCCTACCTGAACAGTGAAGACCTCATCGAAGAAATCAGATTGAAAAAGTTAAAGCTCCACGTGAAGGATGAAATGGAACGCATCGCGTCACGCGTTCACAGTGCGGGCGCTCGACATTCGCAGTAAGCCGTCAGGAACCACGTCCCTGGAAAATCTGTCGTAGAATGGCCAAAGTGCTCGCGCGAGCAGCGTTCGCGACGGGGCCGGGGAGAGTATGGTCAAAGAAGGGTACTGGTTTGGGCTACCGCCGCTGGCCGTTGGCGGAGTGTTGGCGGGGGCGGGAACGCCGGTCAGTCTGACAGTGGGGGGCGTGCTGGTTTTCCTGGCGCTTTTTGTTTTCTATTTTTTCCGCAATCCAGATCGCAAAATACCGATGGAACCTGGCGTGGTGGTGTCTCCGGCGGATGGCCGCGTTGTTGTCGTGAAAGATGAGGAGAATGCGGGGCGTCCGGGGAAACGTATCAGTATTTTTCTGGCCATCTGGAACGTGCACGTGAATCGCTCGCCGGCGGCGGGGACGATCACGAAGCTGGAGTACAAACCGGGGAAATTTCTGGCGGCGTGGGCGGAGAAGGCTTCCCTCGAAAACGAGCAGAATGTTTTTACGCTTTCCAGCGAATACGGTGAAATTGTTTTCAAGCAGATTGCGGGGTGGGTGGCGCGGCGCGTTGTGTCCTGGAAAAAGGCCGGGGATGCGGTGGGGCGCGGCGAGCTGGTTGGATTGGTGCGGTTCGGATCGCGCGTGGATCTTTGGCTGCCGGAGAGCGCGGAGATCGCCGTGAAGGTAGGCGATAACGTGAAGGGCGGATCGAGCGTCGTTGCGCGAATGCTGATTGGAGCAAGAGTAACGCCTGAGCGGGGCGGAGATCCAAGCGGCGTTCAGAAAATAAAGGAATCAGGGCACGGCGCGTAGTAATCTGTTGCCGGCACGGGATGGGACATGACTGAGACTGAACAGCACGAGATGCCGTTTATAGAAAAACCCACGAGACGTGCGAGGCTACGCCGCGGTATCTTTTTAATTCCCAGTTTGTTCACCGTGGCGAACCTGCTGTGCGGCTATTACGCATCGATCGCCGCGTTGGTGGGCGGGACAGAAGATTTCGACCGCGCCGCGAAAGCCCTGGGAATCGCCATTCTGTTCGATTCGCTGGACGGGCGGATTGCCCGGATGACCGGCACAAACACGGAATTTGGCGTGCAGCTCGATTCGCTGGCGGACGTGGTGAGCTTTGGAATCGCACCGGCGATTCTGGCGTACGCGTGGGGCTTCCGCTACGCGTTCGGTACAAGCGGAGAATTTCGCCATTTAAGCGAGGTTGCCTGGATCTGCTGCCTCGCATTCTTGATTTGCTCGGCGTGGCGCTTGGCCCGATTTAATGTGAAGGGTATGGAACCCGGCGGGAACAAGAATTTTGTAGGCATGCCGACGCCCGCGGCTGCCGGCGTGGTTGCGGCGATCGTGCACTCGCGGCATTACTTTGAGCCGATCAGCGACAAGAGTTGGGCGTACGCGTGGTTCGCTCTGCTGGTGGTATTGGGCGGCCTGATGACCAGCACCGTGCGCTATTACAGTTTTAAAGACATCCCCTGGACGCGCAAACAACCCTCCATCGCGATAATTTTGCTATGCCTGCTGGTGGCGATTATCTGGAAGTATTCTGAAGCGGCTCTGGTGATAATTGCGGGAACGTATGCGGTGGCGGGGTTGATTCTCCATATCGTGCGGTTTGTGCGGCACCGTCTTGTGACCAGGACGGCTTGATTCATGTCCGCAGATCGAAATTCACAGAGAATTGTGATTGCCGGCGCTTCGTCGCTGCTGGGCGGCGAGCTGAAAACGCTGATGGAGGAGAGCCGCTTTGCCGGTTGGGATTTGCGGCTGGTGGACGAGGAGAACGTGGCCGGCACGTTGACGGAGGCGGGCGGGGAAGCGGCGGTGATTCAGCGCGTGGAAGAAGATACGTTTCGCGGCGCGCGGTACGCGTTTCTGGCGGGTTCAACGGCGTTTGGGAAACTGTGCCTGGGGCCGGCGCGAGAGGCTGGGGCTACGATTATTGATTTTACCCACGCGACTCTGTCGGATCCGGATGCCACACCGTGGTTTCCGAAGATTGAGGCGCTCACCGGCAAGAGCGTCGCAAAAAACGCAAAGACGTTCAGCGTGTTCTCCGCGGGAGGGACGGCGGCGGCGAGCCTGGCGCTGGTGCTGCAGAAGTTTGGACTGCAGAGAATGGTGATGGTGATGTTTCGCCCCGTTTCTGAAACTGGCCGGAAGGGGATTGAGGAACTGGAAACGCAGACGTCGCAACTCTTGTCGTTCCAGAGCATCGGCAGCCTGGTGTTTGGGACGCAGACGGCCTTTAATCTGTTGCCACGATTTGGGGCTGAGAGCAGAGAGGATTTGCAACGCGAGGGACTGGAAATCCGGACGGAGGTGGCGGCGGCGGTGGGCGACGCGAGCGAGGATGCGAAGATTTCTCTTAACCTGATTCATGCGCCAGTGTTTTATGGGTTGACGTTCAGCGCTTGCGCTGATTTGGGCGAGGGAGTGGATTCGGGGAAGCTGATCGCCGCGTGCAAGGAAGCGGGATGGGTGGTAACGGGAGACGCGGAGGCCGGGCCGAGTAACGTGAGCGTGGCAGGCGAGAGCCAATTGTATTTGGGCGAGCCGCGGGCAGATTTGTCGCGGGCAGGCGCGTGGTGGTTCTGGGGCGCGGCTGACAATTTGCGGTTGCCGGCGGCGAGCGGGATCAAGCTTGCGGATTGGTTGGAAGGATGAGGCGCGACATTTTCTCCGGGGCGTTACCGAAACTATCTGGAACCCGTCATTCCGAGAGCGTTCTTTGCTCGAGGAATCTGGTGTTTTCTTGGGATGCGGGGAAAAGCAGGTTCCTCGCTTCGCTCGGAATGACAGCTCATCGCATCCTGCGGTTGGCTACGCAAAGAACCCTGGCCGCTGGGTTGGTAATGGGGCTAGCCGGATGCGGTTATCACACAGCCGGGCATTTCAGTACGATGCCGAAGAACGTGCACGTGATTGCCGTGCCGGCGATGGAGAACAAGACTTCGACGTATCGCGTGGAGCAGAAGCTGACGTCGGCGACGATTCACGAGTTTCTGGCCAAGACAAAGTATCGCGTGGTGTCGGACGCGAATGGCGGCGATGCGGTTCTTACCGGAAAGGTGTTGCGGATGGAAGTGGTGCCGCTGTTGTTCCAGACGACGTCCACGGCGACAACCAGCACCGCACAAGCGACGGCGATGCTGGTGACGATGACTTGCGAAGTGACGTTGACGGACCGCGTGACAGAGAAAGTGCTCTACCATAACGACAATTTCCTGTTCCGGAACGAATATGAGTTGTCCACGGACGTGCGAAATTTCTTTCAGGAAGGCGATCCGGCGCTGGACCGGATGGCGCAGGACTTTGCGGCGCGACTGGTGGCCGCGGTGACGGAGAATTTTTGATGGCGCGGCTGGGTGCGAAAGAATTCGTGGAGCGTTTAGAGAAGGGGAAGCCGGTGCCGGCGGTGCTGCTGCTGGGCGATGAGCCGTATTTGCGCGATGAGTGCCGGAAACAGTTGATTGAAAAATATGTGCCGGAGGCGGCGCGGACCTGGGCGATTTCGCGTTTTTCGGCGGATAACGGGGAGACGCAGGCGGCTGTGGATCAATCGCAGACCTTGCCGATGCTTTCGCCGCAGCAGGTGGTTTTTTTGGAGGATGGGGAAGCGATCGAGAAATTGGGAGAGAAGGCGCGCGACGAAGCGGTGAAGACGCTGGAGGCGTATTTGGAGAATCCCGCGCCGTTTACGGTGCTGGTGATTGAGGCTTCGGTGTTGGACCAGAGGATGCGGCTGGCGAAATTGCTGGTGGAGAAGGCGCTGGTGGTTGAGGTGGGGCTGGGCGAGAACATTGACGCGCGCGTGGCGGCTGCGGCGGTGCTGGCGAAGTCGCTGGCGAAAGAGCAGGGGATTGAGTTTGAAAAGGGCGCGGCGGAGGATCTGGCGGAGTTTGTCAGCGGCGACCTGATGCGGTTGAAGACGGAAGTGGAGAAGCTGGCCACGTTTGCGGCCGACCGGAAGAGCGTGAGGCGGCAGGATGTTGCGACGCTGGTGATTTCGGAGAAGAGCGCGACGATCTGGGAAGTGGCGGATTTTCTGGCTGCGCGGCAGCCGCAGAAGGCGCTGGAGTTTTTCGAGCGATTGCTGCGCGAGGGCGAAGAGCCGGTGCAGATGCTTGGGGCCATGGCGTGGATGTATCGCAAATTGATTGAGGCTTCGGAAGTGCGCGGAGCGACGAACGGTTACCAAGCGGCTCGGGCGTTGGGAATGAAGCCGGAGCAGGCGGAGTTGGCGATTCAGAATGCGCGGAAGATTTCGAAGGAAAGATTATTGGATGGATTGAGGGCGCTGCGCGAGGCGGATGACCGGTTGAAGGGCGGGACGAAGGATCCGCATTCGGTGATGGAGTTTTTGGTGTGGCAGTTGAGCGGGGCGCGGACTTAGAAAATGGAAAAGTGAAAAAGGGAATTGGAAAAGCGTAAGAAGAAAGCCTAACGCAGAGACGCAGAGGACGCGGAGATTCCGAAGGAAAAACCCGCACCCTGAAAACCGCAGGGTGCGGCACCCGGGCAGAAATTTTCTACGAACAACACTACGTGCAAGAAGTTGAAGTTGAGGTTCTTCGGGCATCCTCGTCGGATGCCCTCAGAATGACAGCGCTTGTTTTTTGCGTTGAAGGGCGACGTGGCGTTGCAGGAAACGCTGGCAAATGGTTGATGCAGTTTTGGGTGGGACGGTCCAGGAACGCCAATCTCCAGATTGGCAAATCCCGGAGAGGCCATTCGGGAGAATGGCGTTCCCAGGGATGCGGGCCGGCTGGAAGCCGGCGCTACGAAGAGAAACCCAAGAGGGCGGCGTAAAGCCGCCCCTACACGCCGACGTTGCGGCGCCGGAGTTAGATGTAGAGGAGCCAGTTGTAGGGGTCGGGGGTGCGACCGGTTTGGATGGCGGTTAGTTTGGTGCGGAGATTGTGGGCCAGGCCGGTGGTGGAACCGGTGGGGATTTCGTGGTCTTTGCCGTGGTGGCCGATTGCGGCTATGGGGGCGATGATGGCGGCGGTACCTATGCCGAAGGCTTCGTGGAGGGTGGCGTTGGAGTGGGCGGCTAGGACTTCGTCGAGGGAGACTGGGCGTTCTTCTAATTTTATTTTCATTTCGCGGAGTAACGTGAGGACGGAATCGCGGGTTACGCCGGGGAGGATGGTGCCGGATAGCGCGGGCGTGATAGCGGTGCCGTTGATGTTGAACATGATGTTCATTACGCCGGATTCTTCGATGAAGCGGCGGTCTTTGCCGTCGAGCCACATTACGTTGTGATAGCCCTTGGCTTGGGCTAATTTTGCCGCGAGCAGACCTCCGCCGTAATTGCCCGCGGTCTTTGCGTCGCCGGTGCCGCCGGGGAAGGCGCGGACGTAGGTTTCTTCGGCTAGCAGGCGGATGGGTTGCGCGAAATAGGGGCCGCCCGGGGAAGTGATGATCACGAAACGATAGCGGGTTGCTGGGCGGACCATCAGGCTGTCGTCGGTGCCGAAATAAACGGGGCGGACGTAGAGGGAGCCGCCTTCGCGGTACGGAACCCAATCTTTATCCACGCGGAGAAGTTCGAGGAGGCCTTCGCGGAAAATTTCTTCGGGAATTTCGGGCATGGCGAGGCGCGCGGCGGTGCGATTGAGGCGGGCGTGATTGGCCATGGGACGGAACAGGGCTACGCGGCCGTCGGCGGTCCGGTGAGCTTTGAAGCCTTCGAAGAGGGACTGGCCGTAATGCAGCGCGGTGGTTGCGGGGGAGAGTTGCATCGGGCCGAACGGGATGATGCGCGGGTCTTGCCATTTGCCGTCGGCGTAATCGGCGACGAACATGTGGTCGCTGTAGTTGGTGCCGAAGGGGGAGTTCTCGCGGAGATCTTCGGTGAGGCGGGATTGCGGGGTGCGGGTGAGGGAAATGGTGGCGAGCATATTGACCTCGATCCAAGAGCCGGAGTATTGCAATTGAAGTCCAGAAGCTTCAGGGGCCAAAGCCCATTTGCGTTCCGTGGCTTTGCGCCGGGACTGAAGTCCCGGCCTCCTGAAGAGAAGCGCAAGAGACTCCCTGACGAGCACTAGCATCCATCAGTGTGGACCGCCGATGGAAGAGCCAATGTGGTACGCGAACCATTATGGCCCGTCGCTGGGAAATCACGCGACAAAAAGAGAAAAAGGCGAGCAACGAAGAGAGTTGCCCGCCGAAACCGGTTGAACCGCGGCGAAAGTTACTTGGCGGCCTTGGCCTTCACCTGGTTGAAGGCGAGGCTGAGGCGGGACTTGTAGCGGTTCGCGGTGTTCTCGTGGAGAACGCCCTTGGTAATCGCCTGATCGATCGCGGAAAGCGTGGGATTCAGAAGATTGGTGGCGGCGGTGACGTCGCCGGCGGTAATGGCGGTGCGGAGACGGCGCATGGCGGTGCGAACGCGCGTGCGGTTGGCGCGATTGACTTCGGCCCGTTGGCGAGATTGTGCCGCACGCTTTAAAACGGACTTTTTCTTCTTCTTTATTTTGGTAGCCTGACCTTGAGCCATCTATTGCTCCTTAAGCATTTAATTCAAACTATTAGTTTGAGGCGAGGCCTACTGCTTTGTCAAACGAAGTAAAACCGCCGCTGAGGCCCTTGCCGGTTTCAGCGGCGCCAAATGCTGGATTTGCGGGCGCGGCGTTGAACGCGAAACGCGAGGAATTGGCGTTGCTGGTCAATTCGCGCAATCCGATCGTGACCGTGGAGACGAGCGAAGAGCTGCGATTTTCGGCCTTGCTGGAGCGGGCGGCCGAGGAACTTGGAATTCCGCTTTATGTATGGAGCGTGACCACGGGCTTGGGGAGGGCTGGAGGTGCGCCGTTGTATAACTCCGATCAGCCGGAGCAGGCGCTGAGCAATATCGCCACGATTCAGGGCGATGGAATATTCCTGTTGAAGGATTTTTGCCGCTATTGCGATAACGACCGGATCAGCCGGCGCTTGCGGGATTTGGCGGACGGATTTCGCACCTCGCGGCGCTCGATTGTTTTGCTGGGCGCTGCGATTCAACTGCCGCCAGAACTGGATGCGGATGCGGTGGCGTTTCAACTTGGGCTGCCCTCCGTGGATGAATTGGTTAGTGGAGTGAAAGCGACGCTGGCGGAACTGAATCGGACGCAGGGGATTGCGACTTCGCTGGATGCGGCGGGCGTGGGGCAGTTGGCGAAGAATCTGGCGGGGCTTTCGGAGGACGATGCGCTGCGCGTGCTGCGCCAGTCTGTGCTGGGGCGCCGGAAAGCCGATGCGGGGCTGCTGGACGATGTGCTGGAAGCGAAACGGCAGGCGATGCACACGGGCGGCTTGTTGGAGACAATCAAGCGCGATACGTCGTTTGCGGATGTCGCCGGATTGCAGCGATTGCGCGAGTGGATCGGGAAACGGAAGAGTGCGTTGACGCCGGAGGGGCAGCGGTTTGGGCTGGTGCCGCCGAAGGGAGTGCTGATTACCGGCGTGCAGGGTTGCGGGAAGAGTTTGGCGGCGAAGGCGATTGCGGGCGAGTGGGGCTACGAGTTGGCGCGGCTGGATGCGGGGGCGCTGTACGACAAATTTGTGGGGGAGAGCGAGAAGCGATTGAAGAAGGCGCTGGACGTGGCGCAGAAGATTTCGCCGGTGGTGTTGTGGATTGACGAGATTGAGAAGGCGTTTGCTTCGGCGGGGTCGAGCGGAGATGCGGATGCTGGGTTGTCGCAGCGGTTGCTGGCGACGCTGCTGACGTGGATGCAGGACCGGGAGAGCGGGGTGTTTCTGGCGGCTACGTCGAACAACATCACGATTCTGCCGCCGGAGATGTTGCGGAAGGGAAGATTTGACGAGATCTTTTTCGTGGACCTGCCGGGCGTGGCTTCGCGCACGGCGCTGTTTGCGCTGCACATCCGGAAACGCGGGAGGGATGCGGCGGGATTTGATTTGGCGAAACTTGCCGGGGCGAGCGACGGATTTTCGGGGGCGGAGATTGAACAGGTGATTGCGGCGGGATTGTATACGGCGTTTGGGTTGAAGCAGCAGCTTTCGACCGAGATTTTGCTGGCGGAGATTCAGGCTACGCAGCCGTTGAGCGTTACCCGGGCGGAGGAGATTACCTCGATTCGCAATTGGGCGAAGAGCCGGGCGGTGCCGGCGGATTGAATTAGAAAATAGAAATTGGAAAATGGAAAATTGGGCGCTGCGGAACATAACGCATGCACAAGTTTGGAATGGCGGTGAGGTTGAGGTCCTTCGGACATTCTCCGGTGAACACCACCGGAGTCCCAACACCGGACCTTGTCGGATGTCCTCAGAATGACAAGAGTTTGGTTGTTTGCAAGTCAGAGGGCCGGGCGAGCCCGGCCCCTACAATTTTGCGATCGTGCTGGGGACAACTCAGCCTCTTAAACTTGAAGGCTGTGGCCTCGAGCAGAGAAGAGGCTGGCTTAAAAGACCAGCGCTACATTTAGGAAATAAGAGAGTCGGAAAGGAAAGGCCCGGCGTGGGGATGCGCCGGGCCTTTGCTTGTGGGGAGGAGATTATTCTTTATTCGAAGGAAAAGGGGAAGTCGAAGACTAGGTCGCCGACGGAAATTCGCAGGGAAAGTTCGTGGGCTTTGGCGTCGCGGACGTACCAGAGTTCGCCGGAGGTTTTCTGGCTCGGGGCGAGGTTGGCGGCTTTGAGAGCCACGGCGCGGACGGAAGCCGCTTCGTCGTTGAAGCCGAGGTAGTCGTCCACGGAGGTGGCGTGGTCGGCCACGTTTGCGACGTGCGGGGCCGAACGTTTGTGCAATACGATCGCGCTGGGCGGCGGCACGGCGATGTATTCGCTGTGCATCAGCTGGTGATTGACTTCGTTGTGGGCCAGCTTCGATGGATTTTCTTCGCGCAGGTTGCGCAGGCTCGGGGTCAATTCGTCGAGGGTGACGAGCGAGGGAAGCACGAAGACCTGGGAACTGCTCCCGTTCGAAACCGCGACGCTGGCGTGGAGCTTCCAGCCAGTGTCCTGCAGGGCGACTTGCACGGTGACGCCGTTGGCGGTGGCGGATTCGACCTTGCGGCCGCGGCTGGTGAACTGGTCGCAGCCGGGGGCGCCGGCGTTCCAGCGCACGATGCCGTTCACGGGCGTGGCGTTGCTGACCGGTGCGGGCTCATCGAATTCGAGCGCCGGCTGAGCTGCTGGCGTCGCGGTGGTGAGATACATGCGGGCGACGTAGCCGTCTTTGCCATCGGTGGTGCGGATGTGCGCGGTGTAGCCTTCGTTATCCGCAAGGATGGCGACCTGCTGGCCGCAGGAGAGCGTGGCGATCTGGCGCATGGGCAGAGCCTGCTCCGCGTCGGCGGTCATGGGAATGTTGGAGATGCCGGGGCAGTTGACGTAGGCGCGTGGCGAAGGGGCAACGCCGGAATTGGCGGCGGATTCGTTTGCGAATAACGGAGAACTTGCAAGAACCAGGGCCGCAGCGAAGAGCAGATGTTTTGGGGACAGAGACATGGTCGAACCTCCCTCAGGGATCCAATTAAGAAACTTTCATTCAATCGATGAGTGAAGTTTTGCGAAATCCGAAGTTTGCGTCCATAGGACGCAGGTACCAAAGGACAGGTAATTCGGATGCCAATAGGGACAGGTGGTGGTGGAGTAAGAAGTTGAAAGTTGAAAAAAAAGAGAGAGGATAACGCAGAGACGCTGAGAACGCAGAGATACGCGGAGAAGAGGGAGGATGTGGCAGCGAGTTGCGAAACGGTGGGCTGGTTGCCACGGTCCCTCCGCTCCGTGGCCAGCGCGCCAAATTGCGGCGCGAAAGAAAGAGCCGGCCACTCCGGTCGGGATGACAGGCTAAGAAACAGCAAGAGAAAAACGAGAGCACAGGCAGGATTGCCTGTGCCACAGGGCGCACGATTTATTTACAGGGGTGTAACTTGACCGGAGCGAACGGCTGCGCTACGGTGTTTGTAGTTTCTCCGTGTTCGGGCTTAGACGCAGCCGGAAATTCGCAGGAGGAATCCCATCGGCCACCCATTACGTTCGGCAGAAGTACCTTCCAAGTGGATGAAGCGCACCATACACATTACCGGAAAAATTGAACCCTTCTTTGGCACTTTGGACGAGAACATCCGTTCACTGGAGGACTTCCTGCGCGTGCGGACGCATCTGCACGACACGCGGCTGACCGTGGAAGGCGACCAGGAAAGTGTGGATCAGGCGGTGCGAATTGTGGAGGAGTACAACCACCTGACGCGGCACGGGCGGGAGCTTTCGAGCGCGGAGGTGAAGTCGCTGCTGCGCGTGGCCACGGAAGAGCCGCACGAATCGCCGCGGGGGATGTTTGAACATGGAAGGACGCGCTCGTTCGGCAAGAAAGTGGTGACGCCGAAGACGGCCACGCAGCGGCGTTACATGGAAGAGATTGAATCGCATGATATGACGTTCGGCATTGGGCCGGGCGGCACAGGAAAAACGTATCTGGCTGTGGCGATGGCGGTGAGCGCGCTGCTGACCAAACAGATGAACAGAATTATTCTGGCGCGGCCGGCGGTGGAGGCGGGGGAGCGATTGGGATTTCTGCCTGGAACGCTGCAGCAGAAGATTGACCCGTATATGCGGCCGCTGTACGACGCGCTTTACGACATGCTGGATGCGGATAAGCTGGAGCGGTTCCTGGAGAAGGGAATTATCGAGGTTGCGCCGCTGGCGTTCATGCGCGGGCGGACGTTGAACGATTCGTTTGTGATTTTGGATGAAGCGCAGAACACTACCAGCGAGCAGATGAAGATGTTTTTGACTCGGCTGGGATTCAATTCGAAAGCGGTGATTACCGGGGACATCACGCAGATTGACTTGCCGAGCGGGAAGAAGAGCGGGCTGATCGAGTCGATGGAGATTTGCGGGCGGATTCCGGGAATCAGCACGGTGCAGTTTGGAGAGAAGGATGTGGTGCGGCACAACCTGGTGCAGCAGATCATCCGGGCGTATGAGGAGCATGACGCCGCACAACCGCGGCGCGCGGGCGTCGAAAAAGCACAGTTAGCGAATAAAGAGGCGGCGAAGCCCGAGATACCCCACAATTAGAAGGAATGAAACGCAAACGACGAGAAGCCAGGCCCGGGGTGTTGGGAGGCGGCTTCCCTGCGATTGAAAATCACCAGCGCATCGTGCCGGTGAGTTTGTCTGCCCTCGAGCGGTTTCTCCGACAAGTGAAAAAGGAAATTGGACTGGGGAAGGATTGCGTGGCGATCCGGTTGATTGGCGATCCGGAAATGGCGCGGCTGAACGAAACCTACCGCAAGAAGAAGGGCCCCACCGATGTGCTCTCGTTTCCTGTGGCCTCGGATTCTGGGAAGCCCGGCACGCTGAGACAGCAGGTGCGAAAAGCGGGCGGGGGATTCCTGGGGGACATCGCCATTTCGCCTAAGGTTGCGCGGCGAAATGCAAAATCGCTGGGCCCGCAACTTCCGGAGGAACTGAAGGTGCTGATTCTGCATGGCGTCCTGCACCTTTTGGGATACGATCATGAAACCGACCGCGGCGAGATGGAACGCATCGAAATGCGATTGCGGCGAAAGCTGGGTGTTGGGTAATGGTGCAAACCTGGGCATTTGTCGGCAGCATCCTGATATTGGCTCTGGGTCTGCCCATTTTTTCCTACCTGACGCTGATCTATCGCGAGTTGGGGCGAATGAGCACGGGCCGCATCCACGAGCACCTGGAAATTTTCGAAGCCGAGATTGAACCCAAGCTGAAAATCAACCGGAAGAGCGGAGGTCGGACGTTTCGCATTTTGGGGCATTTCTGGCTGGCGTTTGTGGTGTTGGAGACTACGCGCGCGGTCGTGTACCTGGTGCCCAATCGGTGGGAAGCTGCATTGCAGTTTTTGGTGTTTTTGTCGCTGGAAGTGGTGATTGCGATGCACTTTGTGCCGGACATGCTGCTATACCGGACGGAGGGGCGATGGCTGAAGCCTTTGTTGCCCCTGGTCCGGTTGGCGATGGCGTTGGTTTGGCCGGTCCGGGTTTTTCTGGAGGGCGCGGAATCGCTGGCACGAATTTCGGAGCAGGACGCGGAGCGCACGCAGGGGCAGCGCGCGGAAGAGGGAATTGAGGCGCTGGTGGAAGCGGCGGAAGAGGAGGGTATCATCGAGCCGTCGCAAGCCGACCTGATTGAGCAGGTGGTGGAGTTCAGCGACAAGCGGGTGCGCGAGGTGATGACGCCGCGGCCGGATGTGGTGGCGATGCAGGCGGACGCGACACTGGAAGAGATGCACACGCGGTTTGTGGAGACGAAATTCGCAAAGATGCCGGTGTATGGGAAGTCGCTGGACGATATTATCGGCGTGGTGCACGCGCAGGACCTGCTGCAGATTGCGGATACGGATTTGCCGAAACGCAAGGTGCGGGAATTGATGCGCGCGGTGCTGTTTGTGCCGGAGACGAAGCTGGGTTCCGAAATGCTGAAAGAGATGCGGCAGAAGGGGCAATCGATGGCGGTGGTGATTGATGAATATGGATCGGTTGCGGGCATCGCCACGGTGGAGGATTTGTTGGAAGAGATTGTGGGCGAGAAAGGCGCTGGAGAGATGAGACCTGCGCCGGATGCGGTGCGCGAGCCGGATGGCAGCCTGGTGCTGCGCGGCAGCATGACGATTGAAGATGTGGAAGAGTTGCTGGGGATTCACTTCGGAGAAAATTCCGACGAGACGGTGATGACGATCGCGGGATTGTTGAGCCACGTTTCGGGGAAAGTGCCGGCGCCGGGCGACAAGGTGGACATTGCGGGATACCGGTTCGAGGTGTTGGAGGCGAACCAGCGAAAGGTGCTGCGGCTGCGGGCGCGGCATTTGCCGGCTGCGGCGCAAACCGCTCCTCGCTAGTCCATCCGTCATCCCAGTTTCGGGTAGTTGGACAGTTTCCGATTATCCGACCTATGCATTCAAACTTACCGGGCAGGACCAACATGTATTGGCGTATCAGCCTAGCACCCCAGCAGAGGGGCATTGGCATATCACAAACCGAACGTGTAGAGGAGAAGACGCGTAATGAATAAATCCACGATTAGGACGACCAAGGAGCCCACAACGAATGAGGTTATCGTAGCTCGGGCCACGCCCTCAGTCCCGCCTTGGACGCGGAACCCCTTATAACAACCCACTGTCGCGATGATGAATCCGAAGACGATTGGCTTCGTGAAACCCATACAGAGGTCGCCGAAAACCAATGTATTCAGGGCGCGTGACATGAATTCCGCCGCACCAAGGTGAAGTACCAAATGTGCGACCACGAATCCGCCTAAGAGTCCCGCACAATCCCCCACTGCCACGAGCAACGGTAGCGTTAACACCGTGGCAAGCACACGCGGCGTCATCAGCTTGCGGATTGGGTCGATGCCGAAGGCTCGAATCGCGTCCACCTGGTCGGTCACGACCATTGAGCCAAGCTCGGAAGCCATCGCAGTGGCGTTCCGGCCTGCGACCAGAAGTGCCGTGAACACTGGACCGAGTTCCCGGAGAAGCGCGAGAGAAACGGCGTCACCCACTAAGACCGTTTCGCCGAAACGGGCAAATTGTGACGCTGCATTCAAAACAACTACACCACCGACACAAAAGAGCGCAACGACGACAATCAGCGCCGAACCCACTCCAATCTGGTCCATCTGTTCGACCAAGTCGGCGAAGTAACTCTTGCTGGCAAACATGTTCCGGACCGACTTAGCGGTGAGCAGCGAGTAGTCTTGGAGTGAGAAAGTCCACATTTTCAAAGTGTTCTCGATGACTGAAGGAACCGAAGTTGGGTTCATGGTCACGCCCCTTGTCTCAGTGGTTGGCGCCACTGTGTGCTGAAGGTTATAACAGGCTGCCGGGACAGTGAACAAATACCAGGATGGATCAGCCGTCTTTCGACATTAACGACCTAACAGGAGTTTGGGACGGACGTCTTGCAACTGGCGTATCCTTGTCGGCATGATTTTCTCGAAATCGTTCCTCATCGCACCTCTAATCTGTGTCACCTTGGCTTGTATCGTCGTTGGGGGCTGTGGTGACAATCGTGATTTGTTCTATAGCGCCTTAGCCGACGCGGCCAAGGCCGGGGAAATTGACCGTGGGTGGATACCAGATTATCTGCCGAAGACTTCTCGAGCCATTCATTTGACAGAACAAGACTCACCATCGAAGGAATGGTGTGGTTTTGAATTTATCCCTACCGACTCACAAAGCCTTCGTCAAATCCTAAAAAGTGTTGATGTGCTTCCGCCATCGGTGAGGCGGGTGCCAGGCCCAGGTGTGTCATGGTGGCCGCCCATGCTTAAGGGAAATCTTGACTCGCAGAAGCTTCACAAGGAAGGGTTCGAGCTTTACATCGTTGAATCGCCAGCGGATTCTGTCTCCACATGGGTAAATCTTTTTGCGATTGACTGGTCGAAGGGACGCGGGTTCTTTTACGGAACAAGAGAGTAGCGGCCTGACGCTGTTGCCTAACTCCCGATTGAAGCTCCTAAAAGAAATGCTTGCGCTGACATCTTTCCGATCCCGCGCTATACTCGGGGCACTCGACATTCTTGTCGACATCGGCGTTTTTGCCGAGAAGGAGGTGATCCAGTGAGGTACGGTTTACGTTGAAGTAGTAGAGGAGGCGCTTGTGAGGTTGCCGAGCGCCTCTCTCCTTTTGTCCCGCCTGTCGGAATTCCCTGTGATTTGACGAATTTATTCAGCGTGTTATCCCCAGTCAGTGCCTGATAAACGCACGTTCCCAACATCTAGGGACTGCCGTTGGAGCCGGGATTAGCTCGCGAGCCGTGTCATCGCCGCCATCGCAAACTTTTCCTCTTTGAGACCGAGGACGACGCGGCCATTGACCTGTCCCTTCTTGAGCCGGCTGAACACATCATTGATGGATTCCAACGGCAATGTCTCAATGGTGGCCTTCACTTTGCCGTCCGCGGCAAACGCAAGCGATTCTTCCAGGTCCAAGCGAGTGCCAACGATGGAGCCGCGTATCGTGTAGCCGTTTAGAACCACGTCGAAAATCGAAACAGGGAATTCTCCGGGCGGCAGACCATTCAGCACACAAGTCCCACCGCGACGAAGCATGCCGACGGCTTGCTTGAAGGCGATCGGCGAAACAGCCGTTACTAGTGCTCCATGCGCGCCGCCGATCTGTTTTTGGATTTCCTTTGCAGGGTCCTGCGTTTTTGCATCAATCGTGATTTCCGCTCCGAGCTTTCGCGCCAGCGCCATCTTTTCAGGTCCGAGATCCACCGCTGCGACGTGCAGTCCCATGGCCTTCGCGTACTGGATGGCCACGTGGCCCAAGCCTCCTACTCCAGAGATCACAACCCATTCACCTGGTCGCGCTTGGGTCATTTTCAATCCTTTGTAGGTGGTGACCCCAGCGCACAGGATCGGGGCCGCATCCACAAACGAGAGGTTTTTGGGAATTCGTCCCAGGTAATCTGCTTGCCCCAATGCGTACTCCGCGAAACTTCCGTTTATCGAGTAGCCGGAATTTTGCTGCTCCGGGCAAAGCGTTTCCCATCCGGCGAGACAGTAATCGCAATGCCCGCATGCGCTGTGGAGCCATGCGATTCCCACGCGGTCGCCTTCTTTCAAGTGCGTAACCCCCGGCCCGATAGCTGCGACGATTCCTGCTCCTTCGTGGCCTGGGATGAGCGGCATGATCGGCTTGACTGGCCAATCGCCGTCCACAGCATGCAGATCGGTGTGACATACTCCAGTCGCAAATACTTCCACAAGCGCCTGCCCTGGCCCAGGCGTTGGGATTGGAACTTCTCGCACGACCAACGGCGCACCAAATTTTTCAACAACGGCTGCTTTCATGGTTTTTGTGTTTAGCACTTTTCACCTCTTTTCGACCGAAGTGCTATAAATCTAGCCCCGGTTCAAGAGGCGGTCTGTATCATTGGGCACAGTTGAGTGTGACGCGGATCACAGAGTCATGGAATAGCGGAACTCCAGACGCCAGCACCCAAGAAACCGTATTATTCAGGGCGTCCTGAACAGAGGTTGGGTTGCGGTTGAGCCCGTTCGCTGGGAATCCGAGGACCGGCGCACGTACAAGAAAATGTTTCGTGGTTACTTGCGGTTCCCAGATGGAGGCTTCGAGAATGCATGTAGGCGGCAAGGAACGACACCGCACAGGGCGCATCGGCTGGCTACGCGCGGCGGTACTGGGAGCGAACGACGGCATCCTTTCCACATCGAGCCTGGTGCTCGGTGTTGCAGCAGCGCATGCGAGTCACAGCAACGTATTGGTCGCGGGCGTCGCCGGCCTGGTGGCTGGGGCTATGTCGATGGCTGCTGGTGAGTATGTGTCTGTCCACTCACAGGCAGACACCGAAAAGGCCGAACTCGAACTTGAGCGCGCGGAACAGAAAGCAGACGACAAGGGCGAGCACAAGGAACTGATGGCAATCTACGTCGCTCGCGGACTCGATCCTTCGCTCGCGAAACAAGTCGCCGACCAGCTGATGGTCCATGACGCGTTAGGCGCGCATGCCCGCGATGAACTGGGCATTTCCGAGACTCTCCGCGCGCGCCCGGTTCAGGCTGCGTTGACATCGGCTGGCAGCTTCGCTGTTGGAGCAGGCATGCCGCTCTTGGTCACTGCCATGGCCCCTGTGTCGAGTTTGATCCCTCTCGTATCCGGAACTTCACTGGTGTTCCTCGCGTTCCTAGGCGGGCTGGCTGCACGCGTGGGTGGCGCGGGAGTGGCGATGGGCGCAATTCGCGTCACGTTCTGGGGTGCGCTGGCGCTGGCGATGACCGCAGGTGTCGGGTGGCTGTTCGGAACAGTTGCGTGAGCGGGGTCAAACGGTGGCCGGTTATAAGGACTCGGCTTGATGGTCACTGGCCCCAGGCGAGGAGGGCATGTATACCATTCTGGGCCGAAGCGCCCACGGTGGGGGAAGAGCCCCATATCGTTCTGCTAGCCGACGAGCCAGTATCTTCAAATATTCATAAACAGCGTCACTGCATAATCCATACTTCTCGTGGTTGACTAGAACTCGGTCACCCAAATTCAGATTGAGCCAAGGACAAGCTTGGACCAAGTGTACGTCCGCCAATGAATCACGATGCACAATCACGTTTCGTAAGTGATTCATCTCCCAAAGCATTTTCTTCGAATCTTCATCGACCATTCCGGCAAGACCGAAAGGTTGGAGTGACTTTTCAAATGTGTCCACGCCTTGTACTATCCCGACTGCACGTGCTCGTTGTACTTCACCGAGCAAAAAACGCATACGGTCTTCCTTGTCGAGCGCTTCGAACTTAGGCAGGGGAATGCGAATTTTGGCGAATTCTTCCTTCTCTAGGGATTTTGGTTCATTCACTAAAATATTGACAAGCATGTCTTCAATCGCTGCCTCAAGGGAGCCCCAAGCTCCCACTAATGCATGAGCGTTGAGGAAGGGGAACCCATTTTGAAGCTCATTTTGCGCGAAGTCAGCTTCTTCGGTTTCATTCTTCAGGTCCGATTTTAACTCGGGGGTCACTTCCTCACCAACTTGAACTGTGAGGTCAATGATTCTTTGGGTCATTTGTGGTCGTCGCGTGACCATGCTAATTCCGTAGACACAGAGCTTCAGCATTTTGAGAGCATAGAGTAAAGAATCCTTGCATCTCATCAACGGTTCAATGGCGTAGTTCGGAATTTTCTTGGCCAATCAAGCACCCCAATACAGGAAGGAGTTCAGATCATCCCCCGACTCTCAAGATGTCTCGCTGAGCAGCACTGATTTGCTTCACTTTACCACCGACAAGCGAATCCTAGCACGGGACACTCGCTGTGCATGGGAATTGAGAGAAGACCCTGATTGATGCGCAATCAGAAACTGAGCTACTGCCCAGTTTGAGTGCGCATTTGAGGGAGTCCCGCGATACTATTAACGAGGCGGCTTCGGTTTCAACATGGCTAGGGATTCCCGTGTGTGAGATATAGCGTGGGAGTTCGGACGGACGGCTCCGGAAAAGCGTCCGGGGTGCAACCAGCGCACCTCAGAAGGCCGTCCCTACAGGCTGTATCTTGCTCGAAGTTTAGGTTGAGGTCCTTCGGTCCCCAAACGGCGCGGCCCTCAGGATGACAGGTTTTTTTTAAGGTTTGAATCACCGGTGAATTCTTCTATTAGCGAAATGTGAGCTACGCGGAGAGTCGGGAAAAGGAAATGAGCGAGGGTATGGGACAGAAAAAGGCAGAGGCGAAGAAGGGATTTAAGGCGGGGTTTGTGGCGATTATTGGGCGGCCGAATGCGGGGAAGTCTACGCTGGTGAACCGGTTGGTTGGGCAGAAGGTGGCGATTGTTACTTCGAAGCCGCAGACGACGCGGAACCGGATTCAGGGAATTGTGACGAAGCCGGAGGGGCAGATCGTGTTTATTGATACGCCGGGGTTGCATGAGGGAACGACGGCGCTGAACCGGCAGATGATGCGGGAGGTGGCGGCGGCTCTCGAGGGAATTGATGTGTTGCTGCTGATGGTGGATGCGAGCCGGACGTTGCCGCATGCGGATTCGCTGCTCATCGAGCGGGCGGAGCGCTTCCAAAGAGCGGACCCACCCTTCGCAAACGACGCGAAGGGTAGGCCACCCAAGACTATTTTGGCTTTGAACAAAATTGACCGCGTGCCAAAGCCGAAGCTGCTGCCGCTGCTGGATGCGTTCGGGAAGGCGTTTCCGTTTGCGGCGCTGGTGCCGATTTCGGCGCTGAAGGGCAGCGGTTGCGATGCGCTGGTGAAGGAGATTTTCAAGGCGCTGCCGGAGGGCGAGGCTTATTTTCCGGAGGATCAGATTACCGACCAGCCGGAGCGGTTTTTGGCGGGCGAGTTGATTCGGGAGAAAGCGATTCAACTGACTTATCACGAAGTGCCGCATGCGCTGGCGGTGATTATTGACAAGTATGAGGAGGGGGCGACGCTGCTGAAGATTCACGCTACCTTGCATGTGGAAAGGGATTCGCAGAAGAAGATTTTGATTGGGCATAAGGGAGACATGCTGAAGAGGGTGGGGACCGAGGCTAGGAAGGAGTTGGAGAAGCTTTTGGGGACGAAGATTTATTTGGAGATGTTTGTGAAGGTGGTGGCGGATTGGCGGGAGAATCCGGGGAAGGTGCGGGAATTGGATTGGCATTCACAGTTGGAGGCGCTGGCGGAGGATCAGGGGAAGCAGTTTGGCGGGGAAGAGACGGAGAAAGACGGAGAGGCGGAGAAAGAGTAACGCTGAGTTCGCAGAGGGCGCTGAGTTCGCTGAGAAGAATCGGATTTCACACAGAGGACACAGAGGAAGAGCACAGAGGGCACGGAGAAATAAGGAAGAGAGAAGAGAACCCAAGAAGGCGGCGTAAAGCCGCCCCTACATTAAGAGGGAGAAGAAGCGAATTACTCGGGGGCGGCGATGCCTAGGGATTTCATTTTGCGGTAGAGGTGGGAGCGTTCCAGGCCTAGGGCGCTGGCGGTTTGGGTCATGTTCCAGCGGTGCTCCTGGAGTTTGCGGAGAATGAATTCGCGCTCGTAGGCGCTGCGGGCTTCGTGCAGCGTGGAGTAGGGTTGCTGGGGGCTTTCGGCGACGCCGCGGAAGAGTTCGGGCGGGAGATGGTGCGGTTCGATGCGGGCTTGCGGGCAGACGATTACCAGGCGTTCGACCAAGTTTCTTAATTCACGGACATTGCCGGGCCAGGGGTAGCGCAGCAGGATTTCCATTGCGCCGTCGGTGAGTTCACGCGTTTTCTTGCCATATTCGGAACTGAATTCCGTGAGGAAATATCGCGCGAGGACGGGGATGTCTTCCTTGCGATCGCGTAGCGGGGGAACGAAGAAGGGAATTACGTTGAGGCGATAGAAGAGGTCCTGGCGGAAGGCGCCGCGGGCGATTTCCTGTTCGAGATTTTTGTTGGTGGCGGCGATTACGCGAACATCGACGTGGAGAGTTTGATTGGAGCCGACGCGCTCGAAGCGCTGCTCTTCGAGGACGCGGAGCACTTTGGATTGCGTGCGCAGGCTCATGTCGCCGACTTCGTCGAGGAAGAGCGTGCCGCCATCGGCTTTGGCGAATTTGCCGATTTTGTCTTCGCTGGCGCCGGTGAAGCTGCCTTTGACGTGGCCGAAGAGTTCGGATTCGATGAGTTCTTCGGGGATGGCGGCGCAATTTACTTCCACGAAAAAGGCCTTGTTGCGGAGGCTGGCGGCGTGGAGCGAGCGGGCGACGAGTTCTTTACCGGTGCCGCTTTCGCCGTAGATGAGGACGCGGCCGTTGGTCGGGGCGGTGACCGCGATCTGCTGGCGCAGAGCTTTCATGGGAACGCTGTCGCCCACGATCCGGTAGCGGTGCCCGAGTTCCGTATGCAGCAGTTGATTTTCTTCCTGGAGGCGGCGCTGCTCGATGGCGTTGCGCACCAGGACGATAATTCGTTCGAGCGAGAGAGGCTTCTCGATGAAATCGAAGGCACCGAGCTTTGTGGCGCGAACCGCGGTTTCGATGGTGCCGTGGCCGGAGATGATGATGACGCTCGGCGGCTGCGGAAGGCTCTGGATGCGGCTGAGAGCTTCCAAGCCGTCCATGCCGGGGAGCCAGACGTCGAGGAGGACGACTTCGACGGCACCGGAGGCGAGGCGCTCGAGGGCGAGCTCGCCGGATTCCACGGCTTCGACGGAGTAGCTCTCGTCGCGCAAGATGGAGGAGAGCGATTCGCGGATGCCGGCTTCGTCATCCACGATGAGAATCTTGGGGCTGGCGCTCATCGGTCGGTGTCGGCTCCGATGCGTTCAGAGGCTGTGGCGGCGGGAAGTTCCGCAACAGGCAATTCAATCAGAAAGCGAGAGCCCTGGGGCTGGTGATCTTCCATGCGCAGGGAACCGCCATGTTCGGAAATAATGCGGGCGGCGATGGCCAAACCCAAACCTGTGCCGCGATCCTTGGTCGAGAAGTGAGGCAGGAACAATTTGTCCTTGTCTTCCGGCGAAATACCTTTGCCGGTATCGGAAACGGAGATTTCAATAGTATCGGATTCGGGGCGCAATTGCGTGGTCACGCCGATTTCGCGGAAGGGCTCGCCTTCGAGGGCTTCCGCGGCGTTGTCGATCAGATTGACGATGACGCTGCGGAGGAGCTGGCCATCGGCGCGGATGGCGGGGAGATTCGGTTCGAGATTTATTTTGAGATTGATGCCGTCGAGACGCCCGGAGAATTGCTGCAAGGCTTCCTCGACGGCGATGTTCGCATCCGTCGGGTGGAGCCGGGCGGTGGGGAAGCGGACGAATTGCGAAAATTCGTTTACCAGCGAGGAGAGCGTGGAAACTTCACGAACGATAAGGCCGGCGCATTCCTGGGCGATGCGGATGAGCTCCGGGTCCCTGGCGACTTCATGCGATTCTTCGCGGCGTTGCAGGTGATGCGTCAGGCGCTGCGCGGAGAGCTGGATGGGCGTCAGAGGATTTTTGATTTCGTGGGCGATGCGACGGGCGACTTCCTGCCAGGCTGCGGATTTTTGGGCGTGGAGCATTTCGGTGAGGTCGTCGAAGACAAGGACATAGCCCATGTTGGAGCGGCGGGGTCCCATCGAGCTGACGGTTGCGGCGAGATGCCGCACGCGGCCGTTTACGATGACCTCGATCTCGCGAGAGACGACGCCCATGCGGAGAGCCCGGCGCATTAAGGATTGCACTGTGCGGTGAGGGTCGGGGCCCAGCAGGCTTTCGAGAGACTCGATACTCTTCTCGCCGATATTGAACATGCGGAGGAGGGCGGCGTTGGTACGCTGGATTACGCTGTCGGCGTTCAGGTAGATGACGCCGGCGGGAATATTTTCGAGCACGGTTTCCATGAGCTGGCGCCGGCGTTCCAGTTCCTGGACGGCTTGCTGCAGGTTGCGGGTGAATTCGTCAATCTGCGAGCGGCTGTCGCGCAATTGCGTGGTCATGGTGTTGAAGGACCTGACGAGGACGCCGAGTTCGTCCTGCACCTGCTCCGGAACCTGGTAGTCGAAATTCCCAGAGGAGACTTCGCGCGTACCTTCCGCAAGGGCCTGGATCGGGACGGTAACTTGCTTGGCAAGGTACAGGGCGACCCACATGGCGGCGGAGAGAACCAACAGGGTGAAAAAGAAAAGAATCAGCAGCATCTGACGCTTCAGAGCGCGAAGATTCTGTTTTTCGTTTTCGTAATTCCGGGTTTGCTGCTGAATGACGTTCCAGCGCTTCAGAAAATCGGGGCCGGTGCGAAAGGCGGCGACGAGGGTTCCTTGCTCTGACGCGTTGAGGGTGACTGGCACATGCGCGGTAAAATAACTTTTATTTTTGGATTGCCAGATTTCGATGCCGCTCGGCAAAGTGTTTTGCAAGCTGCCTTGTTCGCCGCTGACGCTGCAGATGTTGAGCGAACGGTCTTCCTGCTGGTCGTCACAAACCACGCCGCCCTTGACGAAGTTGCCCTTGGAGTCAAACACCCAGACCGCGTCGAGGCCCTGCGCGAAGGCATGTTCAAGGAACGCTTCCGGAGTTTCGCCGGCGTGTTGCGCGGCCTGATAGCCCAGGGTGTGGAGACGCGGAAGCATGCCGCGGCCGAGATCATTCAAGAGACTCTGCGTTTCTTCCGAGGCGATTTCGAGGGGGCGGGGGAACCAGCGGCCGAGGGTGCGGTTAAGCAGGGAATAGCTGACAAAGAACATGAAGACGATGGGGAGAAGCGAGATCGCCGTTGCTCCGAGGACCATCTTGGTTTTGAAGCGTGCGCCGAGTTGGTCTTTGCTGCGTTCCGCCCACAAGCGGACGATGCTGCGCGTGAGGATCAGGCCAAAGATGAGCAGGGCGGCGGTGATGAAACTGGAGACCGCGTAGAGAGCGATGACTTCGCGCCAGGATTGCGGCTCGAGAGGAACGTCCAGCGAGCCGAGGGTGAAAACCGCCGCGAGGAGGAGCGTGACGAATACGCCGCCAAGGGCCAGCCGGACGCGGAACTTATCGGTGGAAGGGCTCATTGGGCGCCCTCCACCGGCTGGGGCAGGAAGGGGCGTAGGGCGCATTGCGAGCAGAGGGGCGCGCGGCTTCGGCAGTAGTTTTTGCCGGCGTGCACGATCAGGGCATGAAATTCGTTGAAGAGTTGGGGGTCGTTGGGTAAACTTTTCTGGAACAGCCCTCTGATCTCTTCGTAAGATTCTTTCCCGGTCGTGAGTCCATGACGTTGCAGAATTCTTCGCGTGTAGGCATCCACAACAAAGACCGGGTGATTCCCTGCGTAGAGCAGGATGGAATCCGCGGTTTCGGGACCGATGCCGTGTACGCTCAAGAGTTGCTCTCGTAATTTCGCGGTGGGAGTGCGGAACATTGCCGTGAGGGAGCCACGATGCTCTTTTCGGAGAAACTTCACGAATTGCTTGAGCTTTCGCGCTTTTTGCCGGAAGTAGCCCGAAGAGCGGATGAGGCGGGCGAGTTTCGGTTGGGGAGCCTTTTCCAAGGCGGAGGGTGTGAGCAATTTCGCCTGGCGAAGGTTGGCGATGGCGCGTTCAACGTTTACCCAACTGGTATTTTGAACCAGGATCGCGCCGACGATCACTTCGAACGGGGTTCGGCCTGGCCACCAGTGTTGCGCGCCGTACGTCTGAAACATGATGTCGAAGTATCGCCGCAATGTGGGCAGGTTCTCCAAAGGTGGCGCGGCGTGAGCATGAGGGCTGCGGCCGGGTTGGCTGAGCGGCGCGCTGGCGCTGGGGGAAGCAGGCAAAGTAAGGCTCGTGCACATCTCTTTTGCACGATATCGACGCCTTGCGGGCAAGTCAAGAACGCGACACTGTCCTTCCATTCCATACCCTGTTCAACTGTACAGGTATTAGCGAATTCACAACGATGGTTCAAAATCAGACGCCGCAGACACAGCCTCTTTGCTATGTTTGGCGTTAGGTGCACGACTTCTAGGGAGCGCTGCGGATGTCTGTCCGTCTAGGCGAAATTCTATTAAAGGAAAGCCTGATTACCCAGGATCAACTGGATAAGGCGCTGGAATTTCAGCGTTCGAACGGCGGCAAGTTGGGAAGCTGCCTGACGAAGATGGGCTTCATCACCGATGATGACATCACCGGTGTGCTTTCACGGCAGTACGGCGTGCCCTCCATCAACCTGAAATATTACGAAATCGATCCCAACGTCATAAAGCTGATCCCGCAAGATACGGCGCTTCGCTATCAGGTGGTTCCGCTTTCTCGCGTGGGTTCGGTGCTGACGATTGCGATGACGGACCCGACCAACGTTTTTGCAATGGACGACATCAAGTTTATGACCGGCTTCAACGTGGAGCCGGTGGTGGCGTCGGAATCGGCGATTGGCGAAGCGATTGGCAGATTTTATGGCGGCGGTGCCGCCAGCCACGAAGAATTAAGCAACCTGATGAAGGACCTGGTGGACGAGGACCAGGAACTGGAACTGGCGGCGGAAGAGCAGGAGCTGGACGCGGCCTCGCTGGAAAGGGCGGCGGAAGAAGCACCCATCATCAAACTGGTGAACCTGATTTTGACGGATTCCGTGAAGCGGGGCGCGAGCGACATTCACGTGGAGCCTTACGAGACGGAAATGCGGGTGCGCTTCCGCGTTGACGGCGTTCTGCAAACGGTGATGAATCCGCCGATGAAACTGCGGGATGCGATCACCAGCCGCATGAAGATCATGGCCAAACTGGACATCGCCGAAAAGCGCCTGCCACAAGACGGGCGCATCATGATCAAGTACAGGGCCGACGGGAAAAAGAAAGAACTCGACTTTCGTGTTTCGACGGTGCCAACGCTGTATGGCGAAAAGATCGTGCTTCGACTCCTGGACAAGGAGAACCTGCGCCTGGACATGACCAAGCTGGGTTTTGAACCGGAGTCGCTGAAGAAATTCGAACGCAACATTTTGAAACCGTACGGGATGGTGCTGGTGACGGGGCCGACGGGTTCCGGTAAGACGAATACGTTGTACTCCTCGGTGGCGCGGTTGAACCAGGTGGACACCAACATCATGACCGCCGAAGACCCGGTCGAGTTCCAGTTGTCGGGCATCAACCAGGTGCAGATGAAGGAACAGATCGGGTTGAACTTCGCAGCGGCCCTGCGCGCCTTTTTGCGGCAAGACCCCAACATTATTCTGGTCGGCGAGATTCGCGACTTTGAGACGGCGGAAATCGGAGTGAAGGCCGCGCTGACCGGTCACTTGGTGCTTTCGACGCTGCACACCAACGATGCGCCATCCACCATCAGCCGCTTGATGAACATGGGTATTGAGCCGTTCCTGGTGGCGACTTCCGTGAACCTGATTTGCGCGCAGCGCCTGGTGCGGCGGATTTGCGTGAATTGCAAGGAAGAGCTGGAGGTTCCGGAGCAGGCGCTGATCGACGCGGGGTATACGCCCGAGGAGGTAAAGACGACGAAGATTTACCACGGGAAGGGGTGCTCCACCTGCAACAAGGGCGGGTACAAGGGACGCACGGGTTTGTATGAAGTGATGGAGATTAACGACGAATTGCGCGAGCTGATTCTGGTTGGCGCTTCGGCCCTGGAATTGAAGAAGAAGGCGATTGAACAGGGCATGATTACGCTTCGGCGCAGCGGACTGATCAAGGTAGCGCTGGGGCAGACGACGATGGAAGAAGTCTTACGCGAAACGGTTTTATAAGCAGGAAAGGGTGCAGAAATGCCAGGCATAACGCTCAGCGAATTGTTGAAGAAGATGATCGAGATGGGAGGCAGCGACCTTCATATCACGACGAACAGCGCGCCCCGGGTGCGCGTCCATGGGCGCCTTCGCCCGCTGGACATGCCGCCGCTGACGGCCGCGGACACGAAATCGCTGGCGTACAGCGTACTGACCGACTCGCAGAAGCACCGCTTCGAGGAAAATCTGGAGCTGGACTTTTCGTTCGGGTTGAAAAACCTAGCTCGCTTCCGCGGCAACGTGTTCAATCAACGCGGCGCGGTCGGCGCAGTGTTCCGTACCATTCCCTGGGAAATCAAAGGCTTCGATGCGCTCGGCCTCCCTGAAGTAGTCAGGGGGCTTTGCGACAAGCCGCGCGGACTGGTGCTGGTGACCGGGCCGACGGGTTCGGGCAAGTCCACGACGCTGGCGGCGATGCTGGACAAGATTAACGCCGAACGCGAAGAGCACATGATCACGATCGAGGACCCGATCGAATTTCTGCACAATCACAAAAAGTGCCTGGTGAACCAGCGCGAGGTGCATGCGGACACGCACTCGTTTGCCAACTCGCTGCGCGCCGCCCTTCGTGAAGATCCTGACGTGGTGCTCATCGGCGAAATGCGCGACCTGGAAACCATCGAATCGGCGCTGCGCATCGCGGAAACCGGCCACTTGACCTTTGCGACGCTGCACACGAACTCGGCCGCGTCCACCATCAACCGTATTATCGACGTGTTCCCGGCGCACCAGCAGCCGCAGATACGCGCGCAGCTTTCCATGGTGCTGGAAGGGATCCTTTGCCAGGCGCTGCTGCCGCGATCGGACAACCGCGGCCGCCACATGGTGATGGAGGTGCTGATCCCAACTCCCGCGATCCGCAACCTGATCCGCGAAGACAAGATCCATCAGGTCTATTCGGCAATGCAGACAGGGACAGGGCAGACGGGTATGCAAACATTTAACCAGGGGCTGGCGAACGCGTATTTCCAGAAGTTGATTACGCTGGATATGGCATTGTCCCGCTCGTCGAATCAGGACGAGTTGCAGGACATGATCAACCGCGGAGTGGCTTCTGCGGGCGGATCGACGGGGACGGGGAAAGCTCCGGCCGGCCGCAGTCCAGTGGGCTCAAAACATTGAGAGATTGTTTTCGGGAGACGGAAGGACAAAAAATTAGCAGTTGAGGAGGAAAGGTTATGCCGGTCTTTACTTATCGAGGAACGAATCGGTCGGGTGGGTCTGTTGCTGGGGAGATGACGGCGTCCAGCAAGGCGGAACTTCAGTCGCTGCTGCGGCGCCAGCAGATCACACCGACGAAAATGTCCGAAAAGGGCAAGGAGTTCAACCTGCCCACGTTCGGCGGCGGAATCAGCGCCAAAGAACTTGCGGTGTTTACCCGGCAGTTTTCGGTGATGATCGACGCCGGTCTGCCACTGGTCCAGTGCCTGGAGATTCTGGCCAGCCAGCAGGAGAACAAGCTGTTTCAGAAGGTGCTGACGGGCACCCGGAGCGCGGTCGAAGGCGGCAGCAATCTTTCGGCGGCGATGAAGCAGTATCCGAAAGTGTTCGACCCTCTCTATAGCAACATGGTGGAAGCGGGCGAGACGGGCGGTATTCTCGACACCATTTTGCAGCGTCTTTCGACGTACATCGAAAAGAACGTGAAATTGAAGGCGGCGGTCAAATCGGCGATGATTTACCCGATCGGCGTTTTGTCCATTGCGGGCGGCGTCATCGTTCTGTTGCTCTGGAAGGTGGTGCCGATTTTCGCGACCCTTTTCGCCGGGTTGGGAGTGGACCTGCCGTTGCCGACGAGAATCGTCATCGGGATGAGCAACTTCGTGGGAAGCGTCTTCGGGTTGCTGATTGTGGTGGGCATCGTAGGAGGCATATTCGGGCTCAAAATCTGGTACGGAACTCCACAAGGACGGTTTGTCCTGGATTCCATCGTGCTCAAGCTGCCCGTGCTTGGCATCCTGATGCGCAAGATCGCGGTGGCGCGGTTTACGCGAACACTGGGCACATTGATCTCCTCTGGCGTGCCGATTCTGGAAGGTCTGGACATCACCGCGAGGACTTCCGGCAACGCTGTGGTTGAAAAGGCGTTGTTCCAGGTACGCAAATCTCTTGAAGAAGGCAAGTCGCTTACGGAGCCTTTGAAGGACTCTGGCGTTTTCCCAGGGATGGTCACCCAAATGATCGCCGTTGGCGAGCAGACCGGCGCGATGGATGCCATGTTGCAGAAGGTTGCCGACTTCTACGAAGACGAGGTGGATACGGCGGTGAAGGACCTCTTGACCGCCCTCGAGCCCATCATGATCGTTTTCCTGGGCGTGGTCGTTGGCGGCGTGGTCATTTCCATGTACTTGCCGTTGTTCACGTTGATCGGGAAACTCAGCCAACACTAGAACAATAGCAGTTTGGATATGGAGGACAGGGGAAATGCTTCTGTCCTCCATTTTCTGTTTAAGATGAAAGTGGGGATGAGCGTGCAAACCGGGGGGTTGCCGCTCGACGCATGGAACAGTCATTCAATCGCCGTGAATGGGTGGACTGGCTAACGCGGGTTCGCCTGCTGTTGATCGCTCTGATCCTGGGAGTCGGAGTCGTTTGGCCGCAATACGTTCCTGCCCCAGCCTCGCCCCGGTATTTCCTGCCAATCGTCATTCTGTGGATCACCATCGGCGTGCTGCACCTGATTCTGGTACGGCTGCTGCCGGAGGCGGACTGGCTGGGCGGGTTGCAGGTTTCCTGCGACGTGGCGATGATCAGCGGGATCGTCTATACCACGGGGCTCCAGGACAGCTATTTTATTTCGCTCTATTTGCTGGTGATAATCGTCGCCAGCATTCTGTTCAGCCGTCAGGCTGCGTTCGTCACCGCCGCGACGTGTCTCGCGGCGCTGGCGATATTGACCGGGCTGGTGCACGTTGGGCGCATCCCGCAAACCTCCGTTGCGGCGCCGACGGCCGAAAATCTGCGCATGTGGTTTTTGAGCAATTCTTTTGGTTTTCTGGCGATCGCGTACCTTTCGAGCCTGTTAGCCCACTCGCTGCGCAGCAAAAGTTTCGAACTCGAGGAGAAAAGGGAAGAACTCCTGGAGTTGCAGGATTTCACGTCGGACATTATCCACTCCATGCGAGGGGGGCTGGTCACCACCGATCTGGAAGGCCGGGTGGTGCTGCTGAATCGCACCGGGGAGGAGATCCTGGGGCGGACGTTTGCGGAGCTTCGCGGGCGGGATTTGCGTGAAGTCAGCGCGGAATTCTGGCAGCACGAGATATCCACTCTTCCGGAGAAGTTATCCTTGCGGCGGGAAATTGAAGTACGCATTCCCGGTGGGCAGCGGCGCTATCTGGGAATTTCGGTGTCGCCGCTTCGGACGCGAGACGTCCAGCGCAGCGGATTCGTTTTCAATTTTCAGGACCTGACGGAGCTGCGGCGACTGGAGCAGGAAGTAGCCACGAAGGAGCGGCTGGCGGCGGTTGGGCGGCTCTCCGCGGCAATCGCGCACGAAATTCGGCAGCCGCTGACAGCCATGGCGGGGGCGGTAAAAGAACTGGCGCGGTTGGTGCCTCTCGAGGAAGACGAAAAGCGTCTGGTTAATATCGTGAGCCGGGAATCGGAGCGCTTGAATCAGATCATTACCGACTTTCTGAATTTCTCCCGTGAGAAGTCGTTTGCCTTTCAAGAAACGGACGTGCGGCCGCTTCTGGACGAAACGCTGATGCTGCTGGAGCGGAAACCCGGCGCCGCCCAGAAATTGCAAATTGTGCGGGCGTTCAACGGGGAAGAGTCCGTGGCGCGCGTGGATCCGAACAAGATCAAGCAGGTGTTCTGGAATCTCTGCGATAACGCGGTGCGAGCTATGCCGCAGGGCGGGACACTAACGGTAAGCATGGAACGCGTTCCTGATTGGCTGCGAATTTCCTTCCGGGACACGGGGATAGGACTGGACCCGCAGCAGCGGGCAAAGATTTTCGAACCTCTGCAATCCAATTTTGAGGGCGGGACGGGACTTGGGCTGGCCATCGTTTACCAGATTGTGCAGGCACACAACGGGCGCATCATGGTCTACAGTGAGAAGGAAAAAGGCGCGGAGTTCATTGTTGAGCTCCCGCGGACGGAATGAGGCTCTATGCAAGCGACGAAAGTGGCGGCAAAAGAGACGAAGAGGGAAGCGGCGCATATTCTGGTGGTGGATGACGAGAAGTCGCTGTGCGAACTGCTCGAAATCACCTTCCGGAAAGACGGGCATCGCGTGGAAGTGGCCAATGGGGTGGAAGCCGCCCGGCGCAAGCTGGAAGGCGCGCTGTTCGACATCGTCATCTCCGACATCCGCATGCCGGGAGGAACGGGGCTTGAGCTTTTGCGGTTTGCCAAGGAAATTGCCCCGGATTCTTTTTTTCTGCTGATGACCGCGCTGCCGGACCTGGACACGGCCGTAGATGCCTTGAATTCCGGAGCGGACCGGTTCGTGATTAAGGACCACAATTACGTGGACCAATTGCGCCGGGCGGTCTCGGAAGTTTCAGAGAGCCTGAAGTGGAAGAAGGAAGCCGGCTATCTCCGGCGGGAATTGCGGCGCTTGACGGGCCTGGACAACATCATTGGGCAAAGCCCGAAGATGAAAGCCATCTTCGACATGATCCAGACGGTTGCGCCGCAGAACAGCCGGGTGCTGATAACCGGGGAGAGCGGTACGGGCAAGGAGCTTGTGGCGCGCGCGATTCACGAAAACAGCGCTAGGTCGCAGACGCCGTTCATCACCATCAATTGCGGAGCATTTCCGGAGACGCTGCTGGAGTCTGAGCTGTTTGGCTATATGAAAGGCGCGTTCACGGGCGCGAATGAAAATCGACGCGGATTGTTCCAGGCGGCCCACGGCGGCACGCTGTTCATGGACGAAATTGGCAACATGAATTTGGCGATGCAGGTGAAGCTTTACCGGGTGCTGCAGGAAGGGAAGGTCCGGCCACTGGGGAGCAACGAGGAACTGGACGTGGACGTGCGCGTGATCGCGGCCACGAATAAGGATTTGGAGAAAGCCATTGCCGCGGGCGAGTTCCGGGAAGATTTATTTTACCGTCTCAGCGTCATCCCGATTCACGTGCCGTCGCTGCGCGAACGCCGGGAAGATATTCCTCTGTTGGCGAGGCATTTTCTGGAGCAGTTTCGGAAATCCATGGAGAAACCAATCCAGGGCATAGCACCGGAGGCGATGAGCCGCCTCGAAGCTTATGACTGGCCGGGGAACGTCCGAGAATTGGAGAACACGATTGAACGGGCGGTAGCCCTGGAGAGCGGGACAGAAATTAGCGGCAAGGTTCTCCCGGACCGGGTCAGTGACGTCAACCCGGCGGTTTCCGCATCCCTCGGGCAAGCCGACGCGAACCTGATTCCGGATGAGGGGATTAATTTTGAGCAGGTGGTGGCGGAAACGGAGCGGCGTTACCTTCAGGCCGCGCTCGCCAAAGCCGACGGCGTGCGAACGCAGGCATCAGAACTTCTCAAGATCAGCTACCGCTCCTTCCGCCATTTTGCCAAGAAGCACAACCTCTAGCGCTGCAGCACCGCCTATGGGTTGGACGGCGGAGAGCGCCGGAGCAAGGTGTCAGATTTCTGACGAACAACGGAGAAAGGTTTTCCCGGAATGAACGAACGATTGCGTATCGCGACCTTGTTGGGACTGACGACCGTCGTTTACGGGAACACATTGCTGAACGGGTTCGCCCTGGATGACTATCTCTATATCTTCAACAATCCGGCGGTGACCAGTCCTTCCGTAAGAGGATTATTTGCGGCGACAAAAGACTTCAACGTGTTCCGCCCGGTCACCTTCGCCACGCTTGCGTTGAACTGGGCAGCTGGGGGCGCCCACGCATGGGGCTATCATCTGGTCAATCTGCTACTGCATGCAGCGGTCACCTTGCTTCTTTATCTGGTCTTGAGGAAGCTTCTGGAAATCGTGCCGCAAGGAGCGACAGTAGCCTGGGCGGCCGCCCTGTTGTTCGCGGTGCACCCGATTCATACGGAAGCGGTAGCGTCCATCGTTGGTCGTTCGGAGTTGCTGGCCGTCGGATTCCTGTTGGCGGCGTGGCTCTTACACCTTCACGACCAACCGATTCCCGCGCTGTTCTGTTTTGCGGTGGCGCTGCTGGCGAAGGAATCGGCTGTGGTTTTCGTACCACTGGCGATAGCGGGCGATTATGCGCGCGGCAAGCTGAAGCCGCTTCTTCGATATGGTTGGATTGCGGGCGTTGGTGTGCTGTACATGGCTGTGCTTTGGGAGGCGCAGGGAGGCCGGTTTGGAGAAAAAGGCGTCAATTTTCTGGATAATCCGCTCGCCCAACTTCCGGCCAGTTTGAGGATTCTTAATGCGCTGCGAGTCGCATGGAAGTACCTCGCCCTGCACATTTATCCGGCCACGCTTTCCTGTGACTATTCCTACAACGGGATTCTCCTTTATTCGAATTTACGGCACACCTTGCCCCCAGCCGTCTTGGCTGCCTCTGTGCTCGCACTGTGGATTTGGGCTATTTGGACGAAGCGGAAGGAATGGGTCTTGGCAGGGGCCATCTATCTTGTAGGATTTAGTGTTACCGCCAACATTCTGGTACCGACGGGAACAATCATGGGCGAAAGGCTCGCGTACCTTCCTTCCGCCGGCTTTTGCTTGCTCGTTGCCCTGGCGTTCATTCGTCTTGGATACAGTAACCGGAAGCTGGCAACCGCGGCGTTCGCCATCCTCGTGGCGGCTCTGGCCATGCGCACCGTGGTCCGCAATCGAGACTGGAGGGATAATTTCACGCTATTTTCCGCTGCCGTACGGGCAGTCCCGGGTAGTGCAAGAGCACACGCGGGCTTGGGCGGCGAGTACCTGCGTCGCGATCAATTGCAGGAAGCCCGCAGGGAATTCCAAACTTCTCTCAGCATCTACCCGGACTTTTCCGATGTTTGGAATTCGTCTGGGATTGTCGAAACCCGGCTTGGCCACGATCAGGAAGCGCTTCGGTTATTTCAGAAGTCGCTGGAAATGACTAGAAAAGACGACGTGAATTACAATAGGGTGGCGTCGAACCTGGCGGAACAACTGATCAAGCTCAGAAGGACCGACGACGCTCTGAGGCTGGTGAATGACCAGATTTCGAAATCCCCTGAGGACTCACGCACCCGGTCGATTCGAGCGGTGATTTGGTATCAGCGTGGGGAGCAGGCCTCTGCTCGCGCGGACGCTGAAGCGGCGTTGCGTTTGGATCCGTCCAACATGCAAGCCCAAAGCCTGCTTGGAGTGCTGAACAAATCCGGCCCTCGCGCACTCCAGCCATAGCCCATTTGTTGTTGTCAGGGCGCGAGTGTGGACCGAAAATCTGGATGACACTTTTTGTCACTCAAGTGGCTGCAAATTGTCGTTCCCTCGCGGTAATTTGAGAGATATCAGCAAGAGAAGCACACAAAAAATCATCTCTAGCGATTAACAAGCGTAGATGCAATGGGTTACAGGCAAACGAAACTCCTAGTACTTTGGGAGGAACTGGCCTGCGGCGTGCACATGTACTAGGCGTGCTCAGGTACCTAACACTCTCTCAAGGAGATCTCATGAAGAAGCAGAAGGGTTTCTCACTTATCGAATTGCTGATCGTCGTGGCGATCATTTTGATCATCGCGGCGATTGCTATCCCGAACCTCATGCGTTCCCGCATGGCGGCGAATGAGTCTTCGGCTGTCGGCTCGGTCCGCACCATCAACACGGCCGAGGTGACGTATGCCGCCTCGTTCCCGGACACTGGCTACTCATTGGACCTCCCCAGTCTTGGAGGAACCACGGCAGCTTGTGTACCGGGCGCCACCGCCACTACGGCCGCTGCCTGCCTGATTGACAATCTGTTGAGCGTCGTCAAGCAGAAATCTGGGTACCAGTTTGACGCCGCTGGAGCCGCAGCTAAGGGGTCAACGACCAACAACACGTACACCGTTACGGCGCAGCCTTTGGGTCAGGGATCGACTGGTAACCGTGGTTTCTTCTCTGACCAGTCCGGCGTGATTCGTTACACGTTGGA
>Ga0210407_10000470_pt1 | contig 45645 bp, 49 predicted proteins | sample IncBWC27MmetaG_FD_150860 | JGI IMG/M metagenome (GOLD analysis project Ga0210407, IMG submission 150860) | Forest soil microbial communities from Barre Woods Harvard Forest LTER site, Petersham, Massachusetts, United States - Inc-BW-C-27-M | ecosystem: Environmental > Terrestrial > Soil >...
TTCTGCTGGCTGGTATGGGCCATCCTGGGGCAGGCGTCGGGCGCCTATGTCGGCCCGACCTGCTGGGCGGTGATGTTCCTGGCCGGCGCCGCCGCCGTACTCCATGAGCGGCCCGAGGCAAAAAACCGCGCCATCGCCGAAAGCGCCCTGCAAGAATCACGCTCACTGGCTAGGAATTGCGGCTATGTACCGCGTTAGGGGCCGCCATCAAATTTCAGATGAAGGCATCGTTTAGAGCCTCGAGGAACGCCGCCGATATCTTGTCGCGCGGCCCTCTGTCGGCCGCGGCTGGGGTTGCCAGGGCCAAAGCGGGTCGCTGGACTAGGATTTGGATTTGCCATGGGAGCGCAGCCTATCACGGGCGCTACTGAAAGTGTAGCAGCGGGCTAGGACCGATTAGCATCTGGTTGCTGAGTTTAGAGCTTGGATTACCGCAAACGATAGCTATTGCCCGACCGACTCAAACGTGCACCCGACAGCATTGGTGATGAGGAAATTCTTGGTTCGCACGTTTCCGGTGATGTGCAATTGGGTTCCTGTCATGGTGGAAGTGAAGGTATGGTCCACTGAACCGTCCGGCTGCACGACCGCTTCAGTGCGTGTGCCCGCATCACTGGTCATCCGAAGATTGTCACCGGTGAGTACGAAGTCATAGTAGTCCAGCGCAGTGGATCGGCATGCAGTCCCGCCCTCCGACTTCTTGAGATTGAGTGAGAATCTTGATCTCCACGAAGTCGTAGCTGATGTGGTCGATGTCGCTGTCGCGACAGCCGGGTTCGGGGAGATGGCCGCCGCTGTTGTACTAGGTGGGTTGTTACCCATACAAGCCACCAACCCAATGGTCGCCGCGACAGCGATTGCAAAGTGCACGATGTTTCGCATGACTGTCCTTCCCACCCGTTGCGATCTGGGGGAGACCGCGAGCAACTTTCGCCAGGGTACGCCCTTCCAACCAAGCCGTCTGAGACCGTCGCTCGCTGGAGCGATCCGACCGGGACGCGGTAAAGGCAAAGCGATATCTCCGGCTCTTAGAGAAGGCAATGGCCTTTCACGTCGCCGATCGGGACCGGCTGGCCAAACGGCTGGCACACGGTTGTTGATTTCCGGAATGAACGGCGCCGCTACTCGTCCCCCTTGTCCGCTAAGGCGACAGGAGGCAAGCGATGACCGAATGGGCCAACTACGACGCCGACTGCAAACGCGTCCCCGCGAGTTAAAAGCGTGCCGCCTTCAGAGCCAAAGAGGTTTCGGTCGAATTGTTCGATCGCTACCGACCCTGGGCAGCCACAGACGGCGCCAGTGTACTGGATCTTTGTGCAGCGGAAGTGGGCCGTCGAGAAACAGCGCCCACACCGCCGACCTTGCCGGTTCCCTGCAACACCTATCAGCCATTACGATGACAGCAAGGCTTGCGGCGACTGCCAGCAACTAGATGTTGAGCCTTTGGCCTGAGCAAGGCCACGACCCCCACGGCTACCTACCAACGTCCGCGCATGTGTGGCGCCTTCGATTCCGGGGATGCGGCGTCGGCGTTCGGCGTTGCCTATGGACTTGATCGTCGAAAATAGGCGCGAAAAGCCGACTGGGTCGGTTTTCCGCCGGTCGCCGCTTCTGGCTGGTCCCTGGGAGCATGGAGCTTCCCAGGACACTTACTAATTCCGTCCGAATGTCTGCCCGACGATCATGACGGCCACTTTAAGCTGTCACCGATCATGCTTCCTGTAACAACTAAATGGCGAGCTCTGGGCACGCCAGCGGGGCGCGACGCCGGCAGTGCTGGCACGCACTCTAGCCGCAGACAACGAATCTGGCCCCTGTATGTCCTCGCTCCTGTAGTAGCGGCGCATCTGCTGCTCGATCTTCAGCCGAAACGAGCGCCGGGCAGGCACCTCGTCGCTGGCATACTCTATAAGAGCGGAACCCCGCGGCGGCCCCGCAGTTGCACAAACAGGGAAATTCTCAAACAGGGAGGTTCTTATGAGAGTTCTCAAGGCATTAGTGGCGGTGGCGGTGATGTCATCGGCCGCGGTCGCGTGCGCCAGCCCATATGATGACTACTACGGCTCTGGATATTCCGGATCAGGCTACGGCTACTACCAGCCTGCTAACCCGTACGGCTACTACGGATCGCGCTACGCATCCAGGCCTGCCTACTATGGACCGCAGTACAGCTCCTATTCAGGTGCTCCGGGACCACAGATAACCATCGCGGCCTCTTTCTAGAGACCGGGTGCGAGGGTGCCCGCAGGCGCTTTTAGGCTTGGGGCGAAAAGGTCCACGGTCAATTCTCCATTCTCGTCATAGCGGTCATCTCTGCCATAAACGGGCACCGCATGCAAAGCGAGCGCGTGACACAAGCGAAAGCAGGTCCGACCATGCTGGTCTTGCTGGTGGCGATCGGAATCGTTGGCCTGCTCGTCACCCGGCGTTATGGCGTCGCGCATGTGCTCCGAACTGTAAATCAAGCACTGGGGATTGCCCGGGTAGTCCGGACGGCACGCTCTCCGGCGGCACGGCCTACTCGCAGGCGGCCAGCACGCAGAGTGCGGCCCAAGGTGATTCGCTTCACAAAACCGGGATAGAACGTCCGGAAGTCCCTGCGCAGTACCCCTTGCCCCCACGAAGATTGGCCGAAGCCGATCAATGCGTTGTCGGCCCGCTTGCTCGGCCCTCCGCCTTTGCCCGCGATTTCGGGGTGTTCCAAAAACCCCCTCTTCACCGCCGCTCATAAGTCCCAATGAATACGGGAATCAATTCCAGTCTAAATGGTAGTTCCAAATATAACTGTCTTTGGAACAGGTATAAGGCTAAGTTAAGAACGCCTCATAGAATGGGAGCCAGCCGCATGAGCAAGTCACGCAGGGCCGCCCTTTACCTTCGCGTTTCCACTGATAATCAGTCCACCGCCTTGCAGCGCCGCGACCTGATTCAGGCGTGCGAGCATCGCGGCTGGACGGTAACCGAGGTGTACCAGGATGCAGGAGTGAGCGGCGCCAAAGGCCGCGAAGGCCGCCCTGCTTTTGACCGGTTGTGCCAGGACGCTACGCGACGGCGGTTCGATGTGATTGCCGCATGGTCGGTGGATCGCTTGGGGAGAAGTTTACAGGACCTTGTAGGCTTCCTTGGCGAGGTGCACGGCGCAGGAGTGAACCTGTACCTACATCAGCAGGCAGTCGACACGACGACTCCGGCCGGGCGGGCGCTGTTCCAGATGCTGGGCGTGTTCGCGGAGTTTGAGCGCGCGATGATACGGGCCCGGGTGAAGGCAGGGCTCGCCACGGCACGGACCAAGGGGGTGCGTCTGGGCGCTCCACGAAAGGGCGACAAGGTCCTGGCGAGTATTGAGAAGGCGAGAGCCTCGGGCCTGTCCGTGCGGGCAATCGCGGCCAAGGTCGGTGTAGGCATCGGGACCGTACATCGGGTGATCAAGGGCGAGCATGTGTCCCAAGTCTGATGCGGTGCATCACAGGGCGCCTGGGTTCAATTTCCGGCCACCGCTCTCGGCATCACAACGTCGCGGGCGGGACCAAGACCGGCAGACTACTTGTGGCATGAGTGAGTTTGCCAGCTTTGGTCCCTAACTGGCTGCGGCAAAACTGCGTCGAGGGAATGACGCGAGAAGGCCCGCAGTCAGTGTTCCGCTATGCGTAGGGTATGCCTTGGGGGCGGGAAGCGCTAGGCTATCATCACGCGTATGGCCAACAGGACCTTCAATATCCCCAAGAGCAAGGGCAAGTCCTTCAAGACCATCGGTGCAATCGACGTGGCCGCGAGATACTTCGTCTACAAGCTGTATGAGGCCACTGGCCGACAGCCCATGCAGTGGGTGGCGTTGCATGGGCTGGGAGAGTCAGCGGCGACCATTTCCCGGGCGGTGGAGCTCGGATGGGTCATTCTCCAGGACGTGAGGGGGAAGGACCGTAAGGCCGCGTTGACCGACGAAGGGCGACGCCTCGCGCGCAAGGGGAGATAGACCGCAATCCGGAGAGAGGCGATGTGCCAAGTCACATTCAGTGATTGTTATTCTGCGTTGCGGCGGACTGAAAGCGGCCCGAGCCCCTTTGCTGGGATACCCGCGGAAACGCACTCAAGGTCACTCCTTCGTCTTTAGATGCGCGTCGTTCTCCGCAATGAAGTTCCGAATTTCGGACGACATATCCAACAGCTTCAGCCACTGCTCTTTGTACAACGTTACAGGAAAGCGACCCATGCCATAGATGGACACTGCACCCTTTTCGCTCACCTTCATTCTGATGCTGGTTGCGGCACCCCTTTTGAGTGAGGCGTTTTCATTTCTGAGCCGCTCAAGTTCGGCCTTTAGATCTTCTTCGGACATGAATAATTCTCCTCGCGTGAAGCGCGTTCGGACTGGCGGGCAATTGCATTCCAGCGCCATTGTGAGTGAGCTGCTTTGATTCATGAGGCTAGGAAGATGCGCCGCCAGAGTCAAAATCTGACTCACTGGAGCGTTTTCTCGGGTCGGGAGTCACTCACCTACCAGCGGCGGGCTAAATCGATTCCACGGGCAGAAAAACGGCTCTGGCGGCAATGTCACCCGGTAGGCTACCGGAGGAGGCGGTTGGAGGAGCGATTCGGTGACAAATGTCTTTTTCATCACTCATCCCGAAGTCGTAGTGGATCCTCGTATTCCAGTGCCGCAATGGAAGCTGTCGCCCCGGGGACTCGCTCGCGTTCATCGGATGCTTGAACAGGATTGGGTTGCGGAAATCGGATACATCGTCACTAGCGAGGAACGCAAAGCGATGGATACGGCGAAATTGTTGGCTGGTCATCTTGCTTTGAGCTGCGTGATCCACGCCGCGCTCGGGGAGAATGACCGTGCAGCGACAGGTTACCTCCCACGCGAGGAGTTTGAAGCGACGGCGGATCTCTTCTTCAAACACCCTGACCGAAGCGTAAGGGGATGGGAACCCGCAGGCGACGCCCAAGCTCGGATCGTCGGCGCCATCGATGACATTCTGGAAGCGGCTCCGCCTGTCAACGTGGCTGTAGTTGCCCATGGCGGAGTAGGAGCATTACTGCTGTGCCGGCTGAAGGGCGTTCCAATCAGCCGCGCGGAGGACTAGCCAGGCGAAGGTGGAGGCAATTTTTTTGTATTTCGGCGGCCTGATCGGGTACTCCTGCAAGGTTGGCGCCCAATAGACCTGAGGGCACCCGCCAGAGTCAAAATCTGACTCACTGGAGCGGCTTGTTCAGTCGAGTGTCCCTGAGTTCCGTCTAAGCTTTGAAGCTGTATGGCCTCGGCAGCATCGGACAGTCGTCTTCCGGGCATTCATCCCATCCGTTCGTTTCGAGCGCCTCATGTGATGGGGTGCCCTGGTCGATCGCCGTCTGGATCTTTCGACAGCGCTCGCAGTCTGGCTTGTCTCTCATCGGCCACTCCTGGGGCTAGGCACAGATGCCGACCTTTTAATGCCGATCGCCGCACAAAGGTTCCCTGTGCTTGGGCTGCGTATTTTAACCGAAGCGGTTTGGCCGGCTGGCGCACGGCATTTGGGTTCGGCACAAGCAAACCGGGAAGGTCATGCTCCGGGTCGCAAAGGGGAAATGGGAAGTGCCGCGGCAAGACGGTAAGCCCGGTGAGTCACGACGCGCTTACCCGCAGGGTGCAGTGGTCACAGTAGAAGACCTCCAGGTGCTCGTGTCGGCAGTGGAGCACATGATCCGGCGGTCTGATGTATTGGCGGCGCAAGTGCTTCAAGCTGTTCAAACATTGCCCGCCAAACGGCCCCAACCGCTTCGGTCTCGCCTTCACCACACGCCCTACAGGACAACAGAGCATAGGGTTAGCGGTCTCTTCGCCGATCACAAAAATCGGCATCACAAAGCCACCAAAATACAACGGCTCCAATGCTGCCCCGCGCGCTAGGCTCCGGCGTCGGAGCTTGGGAAGGTCGAACATCATGGTCGATGTCGAGCGGTCTAAACTGGAGAGCGGGTTGACCTTGCTGTGGTTATCGATGGTGGGCATTGCTGTGGTGGCGCTGTTCGTCTGTGCGGCAGCCCTCCTTGCAACCGCTGAGTTCCTCTACCGTCACCTAATTGCACCCCCCATCGCGTGGCTGCTTACCCGCCTGGGAGGGTTGACATGGCACGGCTAGCCGTCATCGGCTTAGTTACTCAAAAAGTCACATAATTAGAACCGGCACACCTGCGGCTTTACGCCTTACGCTCCCAAGGTGGGATCTGGGAAGGAACTGCCGTGGCTTGCCTCGATGAGTCTAGGCCGAGAAGTTGGCAACATTTGGTGTGGATGCTGATGACGACGGCAGGTGTGCTGCTGCTCGTGTGTGCTGCGCTCTCGTTGTAGCGCCAATGACTAAGGAAGATGGCCTGCCCCGAAAGCGCGGGGGACACGGCGCGTTGGCAAACAGGCGGGCTGCAGACCTGTACGCCTACAAAATCGCACCAATCATTGCAGAGCTCAACGCCTCCGGCATCGTCCTACCGCGTGCCATCGCGGACGAATTGAGCAAACGACAGGTGCGCACAGCGAGGGGCGGAACGTGGCACCCCACGACCGTCGCACGCCTGCTCGCCCGCCTACGCTGAATCAGGCAGCGCCGCCGAGCAGTGCTGACGTGGCCAATCAGCCTAACCGTCGCGGGTCGAGCCGATAGTCGGCCATTCCACGGTCCTAGCAGGGTTCATCCAGCGCCATCGCGCTATCGCTGCCCCAGCAGTATCCAAAGCCGACGTAGTTCTCGATTTCGACAAAAACCGGGTCGCATTCGCGGAATTTGTTTCGGATGCGCCTGATTGCCGATCGGACGTTCGTCCGATAGCCAATATTTCCTACCCCAGCGATAAACCCTTCGTAAGTCATTCGGTCGTAGATGGCGCGGTAGGTCACGTAGCTACCCGCGTTCGACGCCATCAATTGGACGATTTTGTATTCACCGATGGTGAGGCCGACGTCCATTCCGTTCCAATGTGCTCGGCTGCTCCCGGTCTGAGGACGAGCTTGCCGCACGCCACCATCTTGTCGGCCTGGAAATCGGCAGTAGGCTTACCAGTTTCGGACACGAGCCTGAGGCGGCTGGCCAGAATCTCCACACCGCGTGACTTGTCGATGAAGTCAACCGCGCCGCGCTCGAAGGCGAGTTTTTCATTCGCCTGCTGGACGTGGTTCGTTAAGAACACCACCGGCACGCTCACCCCACGCTGGCGTAGTTGTGATAGCAGGTCGATGCCCGCAAGACAGTTTGAGTCTGCTTGCCACATGATGGGCACTCGAGGGAGTACCCCGATTGGCTAGCACTGCCGCGAAATTGCCAGCGACCGCCGGGTGTTGCTTCGTTAGCTTGAGCCGCCGTGATCCGCATCTCGAGGATGCCGGCTACACCGAGGCATTCATTCATGGACCAGAGTAAAGGGGAGGCAAGCTCAAAAAGTAAGCCTGAGGGACACACCGCCATCGCAGCCAATGACCAGGACTGCGATGGGCCAAGCTTTACCATAGAAGACGCGGTTGACTTCGAAGGGGCCATTTCACGTCAGGCTGCTGCCAGAGTGGCTAGGTACGCGAATCGCCCGCCGCTCACCGACGACGAGCTTCGACAGGCAATTCGAGAGCTTGAGCGGCAGGAGCGTCTTCTTCGCCTTCGTCCGTTCAAATTGGCACTGAAGGTCTTCATCGGCGCCGTCATATTTGCCGGCATCATGTTTTACACGCTCGGCGCAGATCTTCGGTTGCCGTTTCCATCGGCGAGTGCGCCGCAAGATACGCGGCGATAGTTTAGTGCTTTGTGTCGGACTCGGGGCCTCGAATACGTCGGCCATTGCGTTGGCGGCTGACAAGCGGCCCGAAGCCCCTTCGCTGGGGGAATTGCCGACTGCGCGCCGTGATGCCGCCGCACCCTTAGTGAAGTAGCGTACGGCGCGGAACTTGCACCACGGCTACGGCTCGAAAAATTCCGCTGGGAACAAGGTCATGGGCACACGCTCTATCGGCTTCCTGCTTATTCTGGTTCTGGTCCTGGCGATCGGCTCCATGATCGATTTGGCGCAGGCGCAGAGCGGCAACCGCGGTGACGGCCACGCCGAGCATCACGACATGTACAAGGACTGGGTGCAGCCCGACGTCGGCGGTTCGTGCTGCAATGCGCAGTCGGCTGACGACCCTGCCGGCGACTGTCGGCCGACGACGGCCTATATCGGCGACGATGGCCGGTGGCACGCTCGCATAGGCCCGGGTCCGCGGGATTTCGCGATAGTGCCGCCCAACAAAATCCTGCACCGGGCCTTTGATGGTCGCTGCCATATCTGCGAGCAGCATGGAACCGTGATCTGCTTTCAGCCATGTGACCCGAAAATTTGATGCGCGCGGCGTTGGCTATGTTTCGACCCCGCTAGAGTCAAAATCTGACTCACTGGAGCGTTTTGCAGGGCCGGGAGTCATCTACCTACCAGACGAGGGCAAAATCGATTCAACGAGCAGAAAAAAGTCCTAACGTTGATCTAGCCTATTCGACTTCCATGCACTGACAAGTCGCTGTGCTTCCATGACTTGCGAGGGCGTCATCTTGGCCGCTACCTCGGAACGACTTTCCGACGCATAGAAGGCTTCCGGACTCGCTGAACAGAGATCGAACCACATATACGCCTGCACATAGTCCCGCGGCACGCCTGTGCCGCTGGCGTACATTCCACCGAGGTAAAATTGGGCTCCCGCATGGCCCTGGTTTGCGGCAAGGCGAAACCACTTGGCTGCCTCGGTAGAATCTTGCCGCACGCCTTCGCCGTTTTCATACATTTTTCCGAGGAAGTGCTGGGCGGACGCGTCGCCCTTTTCCGCCAGAGAACGGTAAAGTCGCTCGGCCGTGACGTAGTCCTGACGTTGCCAGGCTGCGGCCGCCTCTTCCTTCGTCGTGGCCGTTGCTGGAGCCGCTGGAGCCGCTGGAGCTGTTGGCTGGGTGCAGCCGCCGAGGAGCGCCGCGGCTGCCAGCCACGAAGTGATTCTTCGCCTGAGCATGAACTTTCCTCCCCCGCGCCGTCCGCTCGAAGCATACATTAGGCGGCAAATCCTCGCTGATCCTAGCCTTGACCGCCGTGCATCCGGCAGCGTCCGTTCGCCATCGCTAGGCGACTGACACGGGCCCCTGCGCATTGTACTGAGGTGGACGGCGGTTGCAGACGGCTTAGTCCGATTAGGGAAGGTCCACTGCGGTGTGCGCCAATGCAATGGCGACTATGCTAGCTTTCGCGAGGGGAGAGAAGGTTAGATGCTAAAAGCATTGCTCATTATTCTTTCCACATTCGCTCTTGCGAACCCGGCTTTGCCTCAGACAGACAGCCCCTTTGAGAAACCTTCGCCCATCTACCCACGCGAAGAGAGACAAGTTCGAGCAATTCTGATTGAAGTTGAAGCGTGCATGGAAGCGAACATCGATAAGCTCGATGATTACGTTAGTAGCGCCGAGAAGATTGCGCTTGCGCTTCGTGCGCTCTGCGCCAATGAAGGCGTCATGAGCAGGATGGATGCGACATGGCAAAAATCAAGACAAGCAGATAGAAGGGATTTGACGCTCACGTTATTGAAATCAAGCGAAGCTAATATCTTGCCCGAGATACAGGCACGCCGCATAGGACGCCCGAACAATACCAACCAGACCAAGCAATAGGGGTCGGCTCGGCTCAGCTCATGAAGTAGTGCCATAGCTCGGCCGCCAAGTCGGCCAGTGAATACGCCAGGCCACGGCCTTCCCGCACCCCGGGCAATTGAAGCGGTTCGTCGCGTGCCCGGTTCACTACGCGCTGGCGAGGCGCTCCAGATCCTCCAGCACGGCCGCAACCAGGGTTCGCCGGCGCGTGTCTTCGGCGGTCAATGTTGCCGCATAGAGGCCGAGAACATAGCGGGCCTTCTCTGCGGCTTCCTTCCAGTTCGCTGCCGGGGCGTCGGCGAGGTGCGCTTCCAGCTCTTCCTGGCGAAGGCGCAAGGCGCGTTCGTTGGCTTCCACCTCGGCGAGCAACCGGCGCAGATCGGTTGCTTTCTGGGCTTCCATTCCGCGACGCCGGTCAAGGTCGATCGTTTTGTCGGTCATGGTTTGCGCCTCCCTACTGTTGTTGGAGCGAGCACGACCCAGAGTCCTGTTCAATAGGGAACATTCCCCCGGCGGTCTACACTCAGTGAACCTCACCGAGGCCGGCCGGCAGCGGTTGAAGGTGCGCTAGGACCATACGGCCGCCAAGTCGGACCGTAAGCTAGGACCCGTACCAGTCGTCCTTGAACGCCTTGCCGCCGCCGCCCCAGGACTGATCGATCTGTCGAAACGCAAAAGCGACTCTCACCTTATCGGGATGCGCCCCGCTTGCGCTCTTCTGGAATCGGACCAGCGAGGCGGCAATTTGGCCGCTCTCCCCAGGATCAAAGCCGCACCGGGTTAAGGTGTCGTGTGGCGTGGCCGACAGGCTGCGACGGAAGCCAGGGGTGGTGCAAGACGCGAGAAAAAGCGCGAGTCGATCATGATTCATCGGCGTCCTCCTCATGACGTGGAGTTTCTGGGACGCAGGCTAGGCGCCCAAATGTCCCACGCGTTCTGCCATACTTTTCGGCAGGACTTTCAGAATGAGAACTGTCAGAGCCACTGGCTTACTTTCCACTGTCCTCCGACATCCTCCAAAACGACCGAAAGCTTCGGGTCGTACTGACCGGCCCCCTCGTAAACGAAAACCTTGCAGGCGAACGGCTTCGGCGTCTCGGTACCACAGGTCGTCATCACGACCCTGTCAGGCACCCGATTGTTGCTGACTTCGGCTACTTGCTGCTCGGTCATTCCCGGCTTCAGAGCGCCCGTGATTGAGCCGTTAGCAACGGGCAAAGGGAGAGGCTGTTCCGAGCGAGATGGTACCCCAGGCCGTGTCAACATGGTGGCTGAGGCCGCGAGCTTTGCCGGGACTCTCTCGCCATACCAAGCGGCAAGACTCAAGAGGACATGTGATACGGCGGAGTCGGCCACGCTTCCCGGCGCCCGACTTCCACCGGGATAATGGCACGGCCTACCTCCTTGGATCGGATCTGGCTCGGCATTTCGGAGCTCTGTCGCCGTGGGGGAACGGGTTGGCCGCCTTCCACACCCGCTCGCACGCGTTGGCTCGCCATCGCGATCGATCATCGCCCAGTACCAGACTCTGTACATGTGCAATCCTCTACGCGTGGACACAGGCCGTCAGCTCGGGAAAATGAAGACTGACAGAGCCGCAGCCGCAATAGAGACCAGAGCGACGAGGGCGAACAGGACAACGCCAGCCAAGGCGAGCTGCTGAACCATCGAACGGTCCTCCCGAGACCTCCACCTCACGGACGAATCTTATCCTCACCGCGGCCGCGGGCTAGTTCGATTCCACGGGCAGAAAAACGGCGCTAGCGGCGATGTTGGCTAAGGTTTCTGCCTCTCCAAGCGGCGCAAAAGTCGTCTAACGCTGGTTGATTGCCATTTCCGGCCTCGTGACGTTCGTATCTCTCGCGCGTTCAATTCACGCGCCATGGCGCCGAGAGAATCGAAGCCCTTCGCCTGGAGTTCACGAACTGTCGGAGCCAGCGCCTTGGCTTGGGCGTCGGCTGATTGCTTACCTGCCTGTCCATTGTTGGTCCTCCCGTCGATGAAGGATGGGAGCAGGCCCAGGCGCGCCAGCATCCTCACCACGGTGGTGTAATGCCATCTACCGCCCTGCGCAGTCGGTATTCCTCTTCGATTAAGCTCCTTCGCCAGCGACCGCCGTGAAATGAAGCCTGCAGCCCTAAGCTCATGAATGATCGAGGCCAAAGCGCGGGCGCGAGAGTCGGCGGCTCGTTTATTAGCCAACGCGCCGTGTACCCCCCGCCGGCGGGAGGAGGCTTCCCCGCGCACTTGCTCCATTGGGACATCATGGCCGGTCCTTGTTGTGCGGCTCGGTGTTAAAAATATGTCCAAGTCCGGAATCTGCTAGATCAGCAGGACCGGGTGCCAGTGACCGCAACCGAGTTAATTGCTGCCGCGGGCGCCCCTATCCGCGGCCTGACAAGCGGCCCGAAGCCCTTCGCCGGGTGTGACAAAGCTCCGCCGGCTCTAGCTCGAGGAACGCCTGTGATAGACTCGTTGTCATGGGAAGGGGTCTGACCGCTTCGCTTTTCCTCGGCGCGGTGCTTTTCGGCGCGGCGCGCGAACTTCGCTCGGAGGAGGCTAACGACCTCCAAGGCCAATGGCAGATCACGATTCCCGGCCGTCCCGCCTACAACGGACTGGCGCTGATTGATGCCGAGTACCGGACGACTTGGGACGACGGTTACGGACCTCATTTCCACGGCTACGTTGCCCATACCGACAGCATGGAAGCCGAAATTATACTCACCGATCGGGTCGGCGTAGTGCACACACACTGCGCGATCCAATCCAGTGATCTACTTCATTGCGAACACCGCTATGGCAACGGCAGGGTCAGCAACATGTTCGTTTTGACGCGGACAGGACCGGGACCAAAGACGCTCTTGCCGGTGCGGCCTTGATGAGGCTCACCCAACCTTCACAGAAATCATGGCCCGGCCGATCTTGGCTTGAAGAGCGTTCGGCATTTCGGACGCGTGGCGGGCGCGCGGAACCTGCTGACCGCTTTCCATAAGTGCCCGCACATGGTCGCCAGCGAGCTCTGCGACCCGAGCCACCGCGTCCTTTTCGTTCGCGCCATATGCTCCAAGGTCCGGAATGCTGGCCATGGTCCGGCCATCGCTCGCGTGATCGAGGATTGCCCAGTACCAGATCCAGGACACGCGCGTCGCTCCCTTTGTTTCAGCCAAAGGCAGCGAGACGGCCACCTCGCGAGGAACAGCGCATTCCGGCGAAAGGTTGCATCGCTGGATTGGTGGGGATGCCACCCCTATACAAAAAACCCTACCGATTTTGCTCGCCCGAGAGTCAAGGTTTCTGCGCCTTCTGGCGCTTGCTCATTGCTATTCATTAAACACTTGTCTTTGGAACAGGTACCGCACGCCTACGTAGCGCCGCTCATTCCCGATCTCCGGCGCATCGACCGCCGCCGCCGCTTTCACGCGGCGGGGCCAGCGGGAGGAAGGCGACGGCGTCAATCTCGATCTTCGCGTTCAGCAGCAAGCCGGCGACCTGCACGGCGGTGCTCGTGGGCGGGTCTTTCGGAAAGAACTCTCCGCGGATGCGTGAGAACAAAGCGTAGGGACCGAGGTCTGTCAGATAGGTCTTGATGCTGACAACATGGTTCATGCCGGCACCGAGTTTGCCGAGCGAATCGCGGATGCGCTCGAATGTCGTGCGCACCTCCTGTTCGAATGTGACGCTGCCTTTGTCAGGCGGCAACGGCACGCCGACCTGGCCGGAAATGAAGATCCAGGAGCCGGCACGCGTATCGATGCGCAATGCCTCGCTGAAGGTCGGCGCGATCGGGCTCGGTAGATGTTTGAGAAGATCCATGGCGTTGCTCCCAACGGTATTGTTGTTCAGTCCTCCGCGGCCAGTTCGAGAAGGCCGCATCAATCGATACCTCGCCGAAACCAACGACAACCCCCAGCCCTTCACTTGGACCGCCGATCCCGATGCCATTATCGAAAAAGTCCGACGCGCGAACAGGCGTTAAGGTCGATCCACTAGGCTAGCGCCTGCCACTAGCGATTCGGTACTCCGCTTCCGCCTTGATTGGCCCGCCAGTGTCGGCGAGGTCGCGCCGCACCTCCTCGCGTACGGCGCGGCGTATCTCCTCGGGGAGCGCGGCCAGCGCTTGGCCAGTGGAAGCGCCGCCGCGTTCAAATGGGCCATAATAGGCGTCGAATGACGGCAGCACGAACGTGTGCTTCACCGTATGGGTCTCGATGTCCACGAAGCCAGCCTCACTGAAGAGCAACTGGAGCCGTGAGGCTTCGCCGAGGGCGAAAGTGCGAGTGACGGCCTCGGCCAGACTTGGCGCATAGCGCCCAATGATTACGTTGATTTGGTGATTATAGGAGCGCTCCACCACCGTATTGACCGAAACGGCCGCGCGTCCGCCGGGGCGAAGCACGCGACGAAACTCCGACAGGCCCCGCATCGGGTCGGGGAAGAACATCAGCCCGAGATTGCACAGGACCGCATCGAAATTCTCATCCGAGAATGAGAGCGCCTGCCCGTCCTCGACCGAGACCGAAGCATTCTGCGCTTTGCCGAGACGCTCACGCGCTTTCCCGGCCATGTCCGGCGAGACGTCGGCAGCCGTGACATGGCCGGTCGGGCCGACGGCGGCGAGGGCCGCCTCGGCGGAGAGCCCAGTGCCCGTGGCTATGTCAAGGACGCGCATACCCGGTGCAAGATGGGCGGCGCGCAACAGGAAGGGCATGAAGTACGCCGTGACATGCGCGAAAGCACGGTCGTACTCTGCCGCCGCCTCGTCCCTGAAGGCCAGTTCGCCGGCCATTCTCTCCCCTGCTCCATACCGCCGATCACCCACTATACTCTGAAGCGCCCCCCGGCGGGTCAACGGACCAGGTAGCCGAGATCAGAGCCCGAACGAGTGCGCAGTATCAGTACGGTACGTTCCGTCAGATTCTTACCACTAGCCTAGGCGTGGGAACCATCGGGATTCTCAAGACCGTCGTCGAGTCTTTGGCAGTCTGGTACTAGCAACTTAGGAGCAAATGCCATGGCGTCGGATACGCCCATGGGCAAACAAGGCGATGAGTTTGAGCCAGCGCCTGGGATCAGAGGATGGTGGATCACATACGCTGACATCTTCTTGTATGACGGAGATAACCGGTACCTTATGCTCTTTGAGATGGACTCAACTACGCGGTGCTGGGGATTTTCGGCCGAAGAACTTGCCAAACAGTTTGGCATGGACGTTGGATTGCTCCTTCTCAACAATCAAATCGGTGGCCTTACTGTGCAGGTCGAAAACATGCCGACCGTCGGGACGACTAAGCGTGTGCTGCATACCTTCGAGATTCCCATGCACGGCTCCGTGCAAGTGATCGTCAATATTGAGCGTCCTACTGGTAGAACTGGATACGGGCTCTAGGCGTACGCCAGAGTCAGAATCTGACTCACCAGAGCGTTTTGGCCTGTCGGGAGTCACCCACCTTCTAGCCGACAGTGAAATCGATTCCACGGGCAGAAAAACGGCCCTAGCGGCGATGTCGCCTGCTTGGCCGTACCTTCGGTTCACCGCAGCCCTCATGCTTGCCATGCAGCCCTCCGTCGATCAGCGGGCAGTCCGTCGATGCGAAGCAAGTACGGCGTCGATACTTGCGCCGAACGAACCATTCTTCGCGAGGATCAGGAAGCCGGCAGCCATGGTCACGTTCTTGAAGAAGTTCATCAGTTGATCGAGGTCGGAGAACTTGGTGTGGAAGATGGCCGCGGTAAGCAGGCACCAACCCGCCAGCAGGACCGAAACCGGCCGGACAAGGAAGCCGACCAGCAACAGCGCGCCCGCCGCGTACTCCCAGGCCGCCGCAGGCCACACGAGGACCTCCGGCACGCCGTAGGCCTGCATATATGCCTGGATCGCCGCCGTTCCCATTACTTTGGTCGTGGCGGATACCAGGAACAACAACGCCATCATCAGACGGACGGGTGCCTTAAGCCATGCCTCGATCGTGTTCATGACGCTGCCCGCTAGACCTTGTCGAAGCCGCCACCGGCCGCTGCAAGGCTCTCCGTGACTTGCAATGAGTCCACCGCGCCATGCAGTTCCAGAGGACTGACGGCCTTGCCGTGTGCGATGAGTCCGCCGGCGATCGCTATCCTTCGGGCCGATCCGCCCGGCTTGATGCTGAGCGCGATGGCCGAAAGCTTGACGACCACACCCTTCACCAGGGAATCGCCGGTGCCGCCATAGGTCTCGATGCCTCGACGCACTGTGATCTCGCCAACGGGCTGGCTGATCTGGACACCGACCGCTCCATCGGCATGCGTGACGATGCGCTCGAACTCCGCAGTATTCACCGTGCCCGCATAGACATTGAAGCCCCGCGCGCCCTGTCCGAACGTCTCGATCGAAGCGTTCGCCTGCAGCGAATCGATAGTGCCAAAGTTGACGAAGCCGATGCCACTTGGACCGAAGGACGTCACTTTGTCATCGGCTATCCAGCGACCGACGATGCCCCAGTTGTCCAACACCATGTCGTTGGGACCGTACGTCGTGACGGGGCCGCGATTGCGCACATTGTCGACAAAGGCGTTCGAAACCACGAACACGCCGCCGGAGATGCGATCCGGCGTGCCTGGCGCGATCCCGCCATCGCTGTAGATCGCGCCGGTTTCCAGCCGGCGGACCGCCAGTCGTCCGCCCGTATCGCTCTCGCCGCCGACAAAGATGCCACTGCCGTGGATCGGAGCTCCCGCGCGACCCGCGCTCAGGCCGGTCAGGTCCGCCGTGATCGTGATCCCCCGGTCGCTCTGTCGATTCCGGAGCGTGAAGGCGCCGGGGATGACTTCCACGCCATAGCCCCTGGGACGCTCGTTGTAATTGCGGGCGTCGGCCGCGACGATGTCAAGATTTTCGACCTCGACATGGCCGCCACGGACTTGGCCATGGGCGAGGAGATATACGACGCCGGTTGTCCGGAGATTTCGCAACACCAGGCGGCCCAGCTGTTCCACGTCGGTGTCGTTAAAAAGAACCCGCCGGTCGGGGTCTGCGTTCAACTCGAAGCCTTCGACCCGATTGTCGGTCGAGAGCTGCAGGCCGTCTTCGCCTCCGGCGAAGCACAGGGCTGCTTTCGGCTTTGCCGCTCTCAGGGTCTGCCCTGGCGACAGTCGAAATGTCCGCAAGCCGGCGAGATCACCGAGGACGACAATGTCGCCGACGGTGGCGTCTGTGGCGGCTGCAAGCAACTCCTTGAAAGTCGAAACCTCACGCTGCTGGACGCCCATGACCATCGCCTCCATCACGGCAAACGCTGGCTTGAGGAGAAGGAGGGCGGAGCCGGAAGGGTGCGCCTCCTCCCCTGACCCGATCAGCGACTCGCTGGCGTCGCCTCTGTTACTTGGCCGGCGGATTCGTCGGCGAGAAGCTGTAACGCGCAATGCGCCAGTGGCCGTCGTCTCCCTTCTTGAAGAGGAAGAGTTCTTGGTTGGCTTCCGCCGTCGTCTTGCCGGTCGAGTGGTGTCCCGTCGTACCGGCCGAGTTGGTGCGGACGTACGCCCACACGGGAGAGATCACGACGAGTTCCGCGATATCGAACTTGACGTTGAACTTCAGTTCGTCGAACACGGCGTCATAGGCCTTCCGGACCGCGTCTTTGCCCACCGCCGACTGGCTGTACGGCGGCATGAAGACACCGTCGTCAGTATAGAGGGGCAGCACCGCCGCGGTTTTTCCGCCGTTCAGGGCGGCATTGTAGCCTGCCAGCACACCCCTGATGGCGGCTTCGTCGCTGGCGGTCGCAGCGGGTGACATTGCAGTCTGTGCGCAAAGCTGTACGGGGTAAGCTGATGCGGCCAACATCGACGCAACAATCAACAGAGAGCCGAGATAGTGACCTGTGTGCATAGGACTTCTCCAAGAGGTCGCCCCCGGGTGCCGACAACCTATGCGATCGGCCGGTAATGCATTAGACAGCAATGCCGAGAATTTATTTTCCATCGTTGGGAAGACGCGATGATGGACCTCAATTCACTGGTCGTATTCGCAAAGGTCGTTGAAGCCAGCAGCTTTTCCGAAGCGGCACGTCGGCTCAAAATGCCGGTATCGACGGTCAGTCGCCGTGTCGCCGAGCTCGAAGATCAACTCGGCATTCGTTTGTTGGAGCGATCGACGCGGAATCTGCGACTCACCGAGCTGGGAGCGGAAGTGTTCGAGCTTGCCATGCGCAGCGCCGAACTCAGCGAGGCGATCGCGAACGTCGTCTCGAATCGACTGACCAAAGTCTCCGGCATGCTCCGGCTGTCAGCGCCGCCCAGCATCTCCGACACGCTGCTGACACCGTTGGTGACAGCGTTCCAGGCTTCCTATCCGGATGTACGCATCCAGATCCTGGTCACGGAACGCCATGTCGACCACATCGCCGAAGGTGTAGACATCGTATTCAGGCGCAGGGGCCGCAGGGATTCGCCACTGACCGCCAAAAAGATCTTGACCTATCGGCACCAGCTTGTGGCAAGCCCCGACTACCTCAAGAGCCGCGAGCCGCCGCAAAAGCCGCACGACCTGCTCAAGCATCGACTGCTTACGTTCTCCTACTGGAAGCCGGAAAGCAGCTGGGATTTCATCCACGCCGGTAACGCAAGAAAGGAAACGCTCACGTTCGAACCTTACCTCGCAATGAACGATTTCGCGGGCATTGCGTCAGCGTTGGTGGCGGGCAGCGGCATCGGTGAGCTTCCACCGGTCGTGCAGCCCGATTTGGTCCGGAAGGGCCGTCTCATCGAGGTCATGCCCGAGTGGCGCTTTCCCACACTTGAACTTGCGCTCGTTCATTTGGGGAACCGGCACATTTCAAAGCCATGCCGGCTTTTCAAGGAATTTGCGACGCAAATGGTGCCAACCCTGTTTCCGAGCCTGCCAACTTGAGGGCCCAGCTTTTCGCTGCGAGTTTGCGGAAATGTCTGCTGATTGGGGTAGACCGGACATATCGCGGACATCACGCAACCGACGCGACTGACCCGAAGCAGACGTCGCAACACCGATCCATTCACCTCTTGGTCAGACCCGCTTTGCGTAATCCAGTGAGGAAGCGCTCTCGGTCACCCGCACGAACGGTCGTTCAAGGCGTTGGTCTGCTACTTGAAGATCGGCTTCAGCCGCGGCACGCGTGGCGCCCCCGTCCCCGAACAGACCGGCTCGCTGCTGAGCGGTAGGCTGGCAAAGCTCTGCCATCTCCCGGTCAAGGCATAGCGTTGACCTTCCTCCTCGCCCTTTTGCTCCAGGCACCGCATGTAGGGCTGGCAGAAGATGTCCGCCGTGGCCGACGTGCACTGGGACGCCACTTCGGGAAGCTTGCGGCACTCGCAGGCGGCGTGGGACGCGGAGGCATAGAACGTCTCGAATTTCGGCAGCTTGCCAGCATGTTCTCCCATGACGACGCCCGGGTCCCTGGCAATCGCATTGGCGAGCCGGATCGAGGCCTTCAGCACTTGGTCGGTGAAGATGCTGGCGGAACGCTGGGCGACGTACAGCACACCGTTCTTTACCCCGGTGGCGCCGTCGACGCCTGGCGTGTCGTCCTGCACGCCCATATCGCCATGGATCAGCATGATCATGCGCAGCGTGACCTTGCTCATGTCCATATCCGGCGGCAGCGCATTCTTCGGTGACACCAGGAACACGTGCTGGCGCACACCGCCGTCGCCATACATCTCGCCGTCGATGAAGACCGGCGGAAACGCCACCTCGATCGCCGTCGCACCGTCGATGACGGCGCGATAGCAATCGTCGCGTTGCGCCTTGCTCGTGAACTTGCCGTCGTTGAAACCGTTGGCGAGCATGGTCATGTCGACCTTCACGAACCGGCCGCTGTCGAGATTGGCGAGCCCGATGTACAGGGAGCGGGTGCCGTTGTAAGCCGCTACCGCATCGATGACTTCGGTGGTGATGTATTTCTTGAGCAACGCCGGCTTCCCCGAGGCGTCGAACAGGCTGCTCGCCCACAGCAGGGACAGGCGGCGCTGTGTGTAGATCTGATCGTCGTTGAGGCCGAGATAGAACTGCTTCAGCTCCTCGTCCTTGCGCCCGAGGAAGGCGTAGGTCGACATCAGCGCGCCCGTGCTGACGCCGGTCACGATCTGGATATTGTCGCGCGCAGTCGGCCGGGGACTGGAGGTGACGCTGCCCCAGCCGAGCAGGAAGCCCGCTCCGTACGATCCGAACTCACCGCCAGCGGAGAGCTCCAGCATGTTAACTTCGGTCGACGCCCAGGACGGACCAGCTCCCCGAAGTCGATTGGCATACTCGTTCACCCTCTGCAGCTCTTGGGTATTGCCGATCTCGAATCGCGACAGGCCGCAGACATTATTGCCTGGCGCCGAGTCGGGCCGGGCATGGCCACAAGCGGCCAGCAACAGCCCGAGAACCGAAAGGAGCCCCCGCATCCTCTCCTCCTTTCCAAGTCTGAAGCCTGTAGGATCAAGTTTTAAAGGCATTCATGACCGCACGCGCGCCGGCGACGCCGATGGGCGGCACCAGAAGGGACAGATCGAGGTCCGCGGCCTTGAATCTGGCCAGTCGCTCGTTGCGGCCCCACACCTGGCCTCTCCCCCCGGACAGGGCGGTGTCCGTTCCCCCGCCGCCAGCGTCATCTTTACCCGGCGCCGCGCCCTCCCCGCATCACTTGTTGCACCGGACCACGCCCTCCCAGGTGTAGCTCATGCCCTTGTCCTTGAGCTGGAAGGGCGAGATCGAGGCGCTCGCGACCTGGCCTGCCTTGGAGAACTTCCTGAACGTGGCGGCGACGCGGTCCGTCCGGCCCTCCGGGGTGATGATGGACGACCACGCTTGGTCGAGCGTCTCGCCCGAGGCGCGCACCAGAATCGCGCCACCCGTCTCGAGCAGCCGGCCCTCGTCGGCCCGCCACTCGAGGCGATAGTCCCTGCAGGCGGCGATGTCGTTGGGGCCGTCATAGGCGCCGGTGACGTAGATCTCGGTGATCCATTCCGACGCCGACGAGGCCTTGACCTTGACATCGAGCATGACGCGGCTGTTCGGCAGGCCGGGCCACGCGACGGTGCGGAACACCCGGTAGTTACCCTGGGTGATGTCGAAGAGATTGAGGGCGTCGATGCTTTCTCTGCTCAGACCAGCAGAAGTGTGATGCGTCGTTCAAGCATGGGTGCCGAGCGTGGCCGGCGTGAAGCCGGTTGGCAGGCGCGTGAAGCTGCACGACGAGCGGCCGCCGCCCGCGGTCTTGAGTGTGGCGGAGACTCGCCCGCGCAACGCCTCGCCGTTGATGATGCCCGCGATTGTCGTGCGCACGCTTACAGTTTTGTCGGCGACCATGTCGGCCTCCCTGCCAGGCAGCTGAGATTGCGCCGCGCAATTATAGCCGCGTCGGTGACGCGCCGACGGCGGCAAATTCGCATAACTGGCGCATGCGCGAGCTGCCGGCGGCGGGTGAGAGTAACCCTGCACTCGCGATACCCCATGCTGGTCCCCCGCCCTCGGCACGAACCTAGGGCATGAAAGATGGCTGGCCAGGCCAGTGCCGTCGCGGCCGGCCGCGTTATTGTCGGTGCCCGTCTGTCGTCGCAGCGGCCCAGACGTCCGCCTATGGCACGAATGCGAACTCCTGGGATGTCCGCTTTGCCGCCGCTCTTGGAGCAGGAGCGGACGTAACGGGGATATCGCGGAATCGACGTGATTGACCCGGAACGGACACGGCGGTTTTTACTCTATGACCTCGTCGGCGCGGTCAAGGATTGACGGCGGGATGGCGATGCCGAGCCGAAATGTGCCTCAAACCTTCCGCAGGAAGGGTTTCTCCGGCATGCTCATCCCTCGTGGTCGGCCACCTCAGGGGGAGCATATGCCTGCCGACTCCACTTCACCGAGCGTTCCAGACCTCCAGCGACGGGTCGACCAGCTGGTCGCCGAGCTGTGCGCCCGCACCAGCGATCACGAGGAGGCGTTGCGCCGCGAAGCTGCGATTGCGGAGATCCTTCAGGTCACCAACGCCTCGGGCGGCGACCTTGCACTTGTTTTGAACGCGATCATTGAGAAGGCGACACGTCTCTGCTCGGCGTCTTATGGCTACATCTGGACCTATGACGGCGAGAGCGCCCGTGCGGTTGCCGTGCACGGCGACGCACGCTTCGAGGAATGGCTGCTGCAGCGTGATCCCGTGCGGCCCAGCCAGCACAGCCCGCTGGGGCGTGTCCTGCTCAGCAGACGCCTCGCGCATGTCGTCGATGCCAAGGAAGACGAGACCTACCGCAACGACCCGCGCTTTCGTGATCTGGTCGACAGGGCAGGTCTAAGGACCCTTCTCCACGTTCCCCTGCGCAAGGGCGACACCCTGTTGGGTGTCATCACTGTCTACCGCCGAGAACGCCAGCCCTTCACGGACCAGCAAATCCGCTTGCTGGAGAGCTTCGCCGAGCAGGCGGTGATCGCCATGGAGAACGCGCGACTGCTCGACGAGCAGCGCGAGGCGCTGGAGCGGCAGACCGCGACGGCCGAGGTGCTGCAGGCCATCAATTCGTCGCCCGGCGACCTAGCGCCGGTGTTCGAGACGATCCTCGAGAAGGCGCATACGCTTTGCGGCGTCGCCTATGGCAGCTTGCAGCTCTATGACGGCGCAAAGTTCCGCGCGGTGGCGGTACACAGTTTGCCGGAGCCCCTAGCGAGGCGGTTGAGAGAAGGCTACACCCCCGGCTCGAACCTGCCGATCCGGCGATTGCTCGAGGGTGAGGACTTCGCCCACATCCCGGATATGGCCGTGGTCGACGACCCGATTGCCCGCAGTACCGTGGAATCCGGCGGGCTGAGGACGCTGCTGTCGGTGGCCCTGCGCAAGGACGGCAGGCTGCTCGGCCAGATCGTCTCCGCCCGCAAGGAGGTGCGGCCGTTCGCCGACAAGGAAATCTCCCTGCTCCGGAGCTTCGCCGCGCAGGCGGTCATCGCCATGGAGAATGCACGGCTACTGGGTGAGCTGCGCGAACGCACCGACGAACTCTCCGAATCCTTGAAACTGCAAACTGCAACCGCCGACGTTCTCAAAGTCATCAGCCGCTCCACCTTCGACCTCAAGTCCGTACTGCATACGCTCGTTGAATCGGCGTCCCGGTTATGCGAGGCCGACAAGGGAACTATCACGCGGCTGAAGGACGGTGCGTTCTACCGCGAAGAGGCATATGGCTTCTCGCCCGAGTTCACCGACTATGTCAGGGAGCTGCCGGTCGTGCCCGGGCGGAGCGACGGCACGGCGCGTGCCCTGCAGGAGGCTCGCACCATTCATATCGCTGATGTCCAGGCCGATCCGGATTTCACCTTTTACGAAGGCCAGAGATTGGGAGGCTTTCGTACGGTTCTGGCCGTTCCGATGCTGCGCGAGGGGCAGCCGATCGGCGCCATGGCTTTGACCCGTTCCGAGATCCGTCCCTTCACTGACAAACAGATCGAGATGGTGTCGACATTTGCGGACCAGGCGGTTATCGCGATCGAGAATGCGCGGCTAATTACCGAGACGCGGGAAGCGCTGGAGCAGCAGACGGCGAACGCTGAGGTGCTGCAGGTGATCAACGCCTCGCCCGGTAATCTGGCACCGGTGTTCGAGGCGATCCTCGAGAAGGCAATGCATGTTTGCCGCGCTTCGTTTGGTGGCTTGTGGACCTTCGAGGCCGATCGGTATGTCGTCGCCGCCCTGCACAACGTACCGAAGGCATACGCGGACTTCTTGCGCACGACCGCGGTGATTCCTGGGCCGGGGTCGGCGCCTTACCGTTTCCTGCATGGAGAGCGGTCGGTCATCCGAAACATTGACCTGGCGGCCGAGGAGCCCTATCGCGTCGGCGATCCTCAACGGCGCGCCTTGGTCGAGCTCGGCGGTGCGCGCAGCGCTCTGCAAGTGCCGTTATGCAAAGACGACACCGTCATCGGTGTCGTGACGATCTATCGCCAGGAGGTGCGAGAGTTCGACGAAAGACAGATCGCACTGTTGCAGAGCTTCGCTGCACAGGCGGTGATCGCGATCCAGAATGCGCGCCTGTTGAGCGAGCTGCGCGAGCGCCAGGCCGAATTGCGCGTCACCTTCGACAACATGGGCGACGGCGTCGCGATGTTCGACGCCGAACCACGGCTCGCCGCCTGGAACCGCAACTTTGAAACGATCATCGGCCTGCCCGAGGCGCGCCTCGCGCAACGCCCTTCCTATGCCGACTACCTACGCCTGCTCGCCCAACGCGGCGAGTTCGGGACGGAAAACGTGGAAGCCGAGCTCGCCAGCCGTCTTGAGAATACTGACCGCGAGCTGCGGCTTGAGCGCACGCGCGCGGATGGGACGGTGATCGAAGTGCGCCGCAACGCAGTGCCGGGCGGTGGCTTCGTTCTGATCTACAGCGACATCACCGAGCGCCGGCGTGCCGAGGCTGAGATCCGCAGCGCGCGCGACGCCGCTGAGGCGGCGCTGGAGCGGCAGACGGCGACAGCCGACATCCTGAAGGTCATTGCCAGTTCCCCTACAGACGTGGAGCCGGTGCTCGCAGCAGTCGTCAAGGCGGCTGTACGCTTCTGTGGCGCGACCGACGCGATGATCCAGTTGCGTGACGGAGACAGCGTGATGTCCCGTGCCCACGAGGGCCCCCTGACCTACAACGCCAATGATCGCCGTTCGCTCGACCGGAGTACCGCCGGTGGGCGCGCCATAGTCGATGCCGAGACATGCCACCTGCCGGATATTGAGGCGCTCGATCCGACCGAGTTCGTGACCGCTCGCAGGCTCGCGGCACTGCACGGCTTCCGCGCCATCGTCGCTGCACCGCTGAAACGTGAAGGCACCGCCATTGGCGCTGTGGTCCTGCGCAAGATAGAGCCTGGGCCGTTTACGCCGCAACAGATAGCACTGCTCGAGACCTTCGCAGCCCAGGCGGTGATCGCCATCGAGAACGTGCGGCTGTTCACCGAGTTGCGCGATTCGCTGGAGCGCCTGAAGGCGGCCCAGGCCAACTTGATCCAGTCCGAGAAGATGGCCTCCCTCGGGCAGCTCACGGCCGGCATCGCCCACGAGATCAAGAACCCGCTGAACTTCGTCAACAACTTCGCCGGCCTCTCGGTCGAGCTGCTGGACGAGCTTAAGGAGGTCGCTGAGCCCGTGCTTGCCGGCATGACCAGCGACGCGCGCGCCGAATTCGGCGAGACGATCGAGATGATCACCAGCAACCTCGACAAGATCGCCGACCACGGCAAGCGCGCTGACGGCATCGTCAAGAGCATGCTGTCGCACTCGCGCGGCGGCGCCGGTGACTGGCAGGAGTCCAACATCAATGCGCTGGTCGAGGAGGCGCTCAACCTCGCCTATCACGGCGCGCGCGCACAGGACAAAGAGTTCAACGTCACCCTCGAGCGCGATTTTGCGCCTATCACGCAGCCCATAGAGCTGGTGCCGCAGGATGTCACGCGCGTCTTCCTCAACCTGTTCGGCAACGGCTTCTACGCCGCCAACAAGCGCCGCCTGAGCGGCGGCGAGGCCGGCTACCGACCGACGCTCAAAGTCTCCACGCGCAATCTCGGCGAGGCGGTCGAGATCACGGTGCGCGATAACGGAATCGGCATCTCGCCCGAAGTGCGCGCCAAACTGTTCCAACCCTTCTTCACCACCAAGCCCACGGGCGAGGGTACTGGGCTCGGCCTCTCGATCAGTTACGACATCGTCACCCAGCAGCATGGCGGCACGATCGGGGTCGATAGCGAGCCAGGTTCCTTCACCGAATTCACCGTACGCCTTCCACGCGGCCAGCAGGCCGCCCGGTCGAGAGGAACGTGATGAGCGTCAGCGTCCTGGTTGTCGACGACGAGCCGGACGTGGCCGAGCTGTTCCGCCAGCGCTTTCGCCGCGAAGTGCGGCAGGGCCAGTATGTGATGCACTTTGCAAGCTCCGCTGAAGAGGCGCTGGGAAGACTCGACGACGGCATCCGGCCCGAGCTGATCGTCATTCTGTCGGACATCAATATGCCCGGCATGGACGGGCTCGGCCTGCTGCGCGCAGTGAAGCATCGGTATGCCGAGCTGCCGGTGATCATGGTCACAGCCTACGGCGACGACGAGCGCCAGCGGAAGGCCAGCGAATACGGAGCCGCCGAGTTCGTCACCAAACCGGTCGATTTCGACCTGTTAAAGCAGCATCTCCAGCAACTGCGACCGCCGTCGCTCCAGGGAGAAACGGCGTGACCGAGGCCGTCAAGATTCTCGCCGTCGACGATGAACCCGACTTCGAGACCTTGATCCGCCAGCGCTTTCGCCAGCGCATCCGGGCCGGCAACCTGGAGTTCCGCTTCGCCCGGCATGGCGAGGAAGCCTTGGCGGTGCTGGCTGACGAGCCGGACATCGCGCTACTGCTGGTCGACATCAACATGCCGGTGATGGATGGGCTCACCTTGCTTGCCGAGCTGCGCGCGCGCCGGTCCGCCGTGCGGGCTGTGATCGTCTCGGCCTATGGCGACATGGCCAACATACGTACCGCGATGAACCGCGGCGCCTTCGATTTCGTGACTAAGCCGGTCGATCTCACCGACCTCGAGCTTACGATCGACAAGACGCTGGAAAGCATTGCGCACGTACGCGGCCTCGACCGCCAGCGTGCCGCGGCAGAGCGAGCCCGCACCAACCTCGCGCGTTATTTCTCGCCGAACCTGGTCGAGATGCTTGCCCACCGCGACGAGCCACTGGGCCCGGTGCGGCGCGAGACCGTCGCAGTGCTGTTCGTCGACATCGTCGGTTTCACGGGCATGGCCGAGAACATGCCGCCTGAATCGGTTGTGACCTTGCTCCGCGAATTCCATGAACGGATGGCGGCACAGATCTTCGCCTGCGGCGGCACGGTGGAGAAGTATATCGGAGACGAGATCTTTGCGGTGTTCGGGTTGTTGAAGGCGGAGATCGACGACGCCGCCAACGCACTGCGTTGCGCCAATGGAATGCTTTCAGCGCTCGACACCTGGAACGGCGAGCGCGCCGGGCGCGGGGAGCCGGCGCTGTCGATCGGCATTGGACTCAATTACGGCCCGGCGGTAATGGGCGATGTCGGCAGCGACCAGGGCCTCTCCTTCACGGTGATCGGCGACACCGTCAACACCGCTAGTCGCCTACAGGGTCTGACGCGTGATCTCAAGACGCCGCTAGTGGTGGCCGACGCGATCGTTTCCAGCATCAACGGCGCCCAATCGCCGGAACTGAAGATGCTGGTTGACACGTTGTTGGACCAAGGTGAACAGGCACTGAAGGGCCGCAGCGGCGCTGTTCGCATCTGGACAAGGGCCCGCGGGGTCTGATTCGCCGCGCTTGAGTGAACGGAAGAGAAAACTGGCCTGTGACAGTAGGATGATAACGCTAACTTCGTGCCCGGTGTCCGATATTGGCACTTCTCCGACATTGCAAGACAACGGGACAATGTCCGCTATCAAGTTGTGAGTTCAACCGATCAGTGCAACACCGCTTGTAGTTTATCGGCTGGGGTTTCGAAGCCCAAGGTCTTTCGCGGACGTTGATTGAGTCGCAGGGCAATCGCATTGAGATGCGCTTGGGAGATGCGCGCGAAGTTGGTTCCTCTTGGGAAGTACTGGCGGACCAAGCCGTTGGTGTTTTCGTTGCTGCCGCGCTGCCAGGGACTTCGCGGGTCGCAGAAGTAGACCTGCACGTTGGTGGCGATCGTAAAGCGCTTGTGGGCATGCATCTCCTTGCCTTGGTCCCACGTCAGCGAACGTCGCAACTGCTCAGGCAGTTTGCGGACGTGCTTGGCAAGCGCCGCAACGACCGTCGTCGTGTCCTTGCGAGGAAGCTTGACCAGCATCGTAAAGCGGCTGTGGCGCTCAATCAGCGTGGCGATGTGCGTATCATTCCCTCCGGTAAGAAGGTCGCCTTCCCAATGGCCGGGCACGGCACGATCCTCGGCCTCGGCCGGCCGCTGGCGGATCGAGACCATATCGAGGATGTGTCCCTGCCCACTCCCGGCATTGTGGCTTTTGGGGAGGCGCATCTGACGTCTGGTGCGCAAGTGCGCCGTCAGCTCCTTTTTCAGCACGCCGCGCGTCTGAACGAAGAGACTACGATAGATCGCTTCGTGGGATATCTGCATGTCCTGGTCGGTCGGGAACTCCCGCTTCAGCCAGCCAGAGATCTGCTCCGGTGACCATTGCAGCGCGAGCTTCTGCGCCACACGCCATCGTAGCTCTCTGTGGAGTGCCAGACGACAAGGCTTGGGACGAAGCGCCCGTTCCCAAGCCCTCCTGTCCGCCTGGTTGGCACGGTAACATTGGCTGCCGCCGTTGCGCCTGAGCTCCCGGCTCACCGTCGACGGCGCTCGTCCAAGGCCAAGTGCAATCTGTCGGATCGACTGGCCCACTGCAATGCCACGGCAAATCTCTTCGCGTTCCTCAAGCCTGAGCGCTGCCAAAGCTCTCCGGTGCGGCGCCGGCGCGATGCCGCCATGGAGCGTCACAATTCGCAGAACGCCAGTCTTGTTCCTCCGATCCAGGGCCCGGGAGATCGCTGCAGCACTTGATCCACTCTTCCAGCGCTCCCACAGCTCCGCCTTCTGCGCTGCCGTGAACCATATCCGTGATGTCACCATGAGCCACCCCCCGATCCAGTAACACTAGGAGGTGTTGCGCTGACCTATTGAATCCGCCCCTCGGAAGCAGACGTCCCTTTGCCCCCAGTTGACGTCGGCTTTGTGCCAATAGCGGGAGTTCAATAGCTTATGTTGCGTACTCATAAACCGAGATCGGTTGGTGACCGGGATTTCCTCTAGACACGACTGCTCCTTGCGGTTCTGGCGGACCCTCCTGTCTAATCTGGCAAGAGCTCGCCGCGGGTTTCGCGCGCGAACGGGGTGACCAGTAGCCCGACGCCGAAAGCGATCGCGGTCAGCGCAATCGGTATCCCGAGCGTGCCCATCGCTGCAATGCCGACGGCGAGCGCAAAGTTTACGCCAGCCCCGATGAAGCGGCCGATCGAGGTGCAGAAGGCGAAAGCGGTGCCGCGCACCTCGGTGCCGAATAGCTCCGGCAGCCATAGGCTGAAAATCGCGAAATTCCCTCCGAACAACCCCAAGAAGAACAGAATCGCCATGAAAGTCGGCAGCGCCGTGCCGACCGGCAGGTAGAACGCCCAACCGAAGGCGGTGGCGATCGAGACCATCATGCCAAGAAAGTAGAGGGCAAGGGTTGGGCGGCGGCCGACCCGTTCGGCCAGCCATGTGGCGGCGATGCAGCCCAGAATTGTTCCAATAGAGAGCAGCCCAGTGCCGAAAGACACCATTTTGGCGGCGCTCGGCAGGTCCATTCCGGCCGCGCGCGAGAGGAAGATGATCGCCGTCGGCTCGTAGACAGCGCCCGCCCACAGCCCGATGATGGAGATCGTCAAAAGTGCCGACATGATGACAGTGCGCCCGACATACTGACGGCTGAAAATGACTGCAAAGGGGTTGCGCCTCTTCGCCGGGATCGCCTTCTCCTCGTGATGCTTTCGCTCCCAGCGCTCGGGTTCCTTGACGAAGACCAAGGTCGCGATGGACACCACGACCGGAAACAGACCGCAAAGAAACATGGCGCGCCAGCCGAACGTCGCTCCGATCGTGTAGTTCAGCGCGGCCGCCACAAAGAAGCCGAAGTAGTAGCCCGTCTGAAGGTATCCAGCGCCCATTTTGCGCCGGTCGTCCGGCCACGCCTCGGCCACATAGGTGCCGGCCATCGCCCACTGCCCGCCGATGCCAATTCCCGCTAGGAATCGGAAGAGTGCAAGCTCCCACATATTCGTCGACAACGCTGCGGCACCAGTGAATCCCGCATAGACCAACACGGTGGCGGCCAGCGATTTCGTGCGGCCGAACTTGTCTGAGATCGGTCCCCAGATGAAGGACATGCCCCATCCCACCAGGAATAGGGCGAACATGATGGAGCCGACGAAGCCGATGTTGGCCGGCGAGGCTTGCATCCCCGAGCGCGGCAGAAGCTCCGTCAGGGCGGGCGCCAGCACTAGCGCGAAGATGACCGAGTCCATGCCGTCCAACATCCAACCGAACCAAGCGGCACAGAAACCGACGATCTGTTGCCGGTTGAGTGGCGTGCGTGGAGCGATCACTCCGGAAGCCCCGCCTTTCGTAAGCCCTCTTCGTACCTAGCAATATCTTGCGGCTGGCGCAGCGGCAGCCAATCCGCGATATTTGAAATGCGCAATTCGGGATCCAACTGGCGCAGTTGTGCCATTGCCCTCTGTGCTTCGAGAAGCCGGCCGGCAAGCGCATTGCTTACGGCGGATTCGCGTACTGCGACGGCGAGATTGGGCCGTCGCTGCAGTGCCCTTTCCGCCCACAACGACGACTCGTCGTAGCGGCCAGCGAGGAGATGGGCGCATGCAAGCCCGGCATATGCCCGGAAAACGAATGGATCCAGCGGGCTCAGGCGCATGCCGTGCTCCAGGTTCTTGATCGCTACTTCCGGCTCACCCAGAAAGTCTCTTGTCCAGCCACTAGAGTGCCACGCCCATGCCAGGTTAGGATTCATTGAGAGCGCCCGATCGATGAGAGCGGCGCCGCCATCGAGATCGTGGGCGGCAAAGACGAGCGCATACCCACCCATACAGAGAGCGACCGCGTCATCCGCGCCCAGATCGACTGCTCGCCGGGCTAGCCGTGTGGCTTCGGTGGTCTCTTGCGCGCGATCGATCGTCCAGCGATTTATCATGCGCCACACGTAGCACCACGCGGCCATCCCATAGGCAGAGGCGAAATCAGGATCGAGTTCGATAGCTTTGCGAAACATCCGTAGCGCCACGTCATTGGCATCCGAGGTCCATTGATGAACGCTGGCCATACCGCGCAGAAAATAGTCGTAGGCATCCAGGCTTTCAGTTGGTTTGCGCTTGGCACGCTCGATTTCGGCTCGCTCCAGTGTTGGCGCAATTGCGCCCACTACGTCCATGGTCACCCGGTCCTGCAGATCGAACACGTCTTCCAACCCACCGTCGAAGTGGTCCGCCCAGAGATGCGCTCCGGTCGCAGTATCGATGAGCTGGCCGGTGATGCGCACCCGGTTCACTGCCTTGCGCACGCTGCCTTCAAGCACGTAGCGCACTCCCAGCTCGCGCCCTACCTGTTTCAGGTCCACGGCCCGACCCTTGTAAGTGAAGCTCGAATTGCGCGCGATCACGAATAACCAGCGCATGCGCGACAGGCCGGTGATGATGTCCTCGACCATGCCATCGGCGAAGTACTCCTGTTCCGGGTCGCCGCTCATATTCTGGAATGGCAGAACCGCGATCGAGGGTTTGTCGGGGAGCGCGAGGGCAGGTATGGACGGCTCGGCGGGCTCGGGCGGTTTCGGGGGGCGCGTAACCTGCGGCCGCCAATCGGCTTCGTCCCACTCCACACGGAAGGCCCGGATCGGGCGCTCGATGTTCTTGAGCGCCAGTTCGCCTAGGGCATGAAAATTCGCCTTGAGCCGGCCCTCGACTGCCTCGCGCACGGCGCGCGAGACAATGATCCCTCCCGGCAGCGCCTCGGCTTCGAGGCGGGCGGCGACGTTGACACCGTCGCCATACAGGTCGTCGCCATCGACGATTAGATCGCCAAGGTGCAGTCCGATTCGGAACACGATGGCGGTATCCTCAGGCTGGTCTCGATTGGCCTCGGCCATTGTCTGCTGGAACTCGATGGCCGCGTCCAGCGCGTCTACCGCACTCGCAAACTCCGCAAGCGCCCCGTCACCGGTAAGTTTGACCAGCCGCCCGCCATGCCGCGCTAGCGTCGGCTCGAAGCGCAGCTTGCGGTGCTCGCGAAGGCGCGCCAGCGTGCCGCTCTCGTCCCGACCCATCAGGCGGGAGTAGCCGACAACGTCCGCAGCGATAATCGCTGCCAGTCTTCGCTGCTCACGAGCCAGTGGAATTTCCTCGCCTATCTGAGCAGATCGTAAGAGGCCCTGAACAGCTCGGCAATCAAATGCAAGTGTCATTGTTGCGTTGAAATCAATGCCTATGCAGCCCGACCCCCCGACCACCCTAGCGTCACACGCGCCGCGCTCGACGATTCCTTACGTGATGCGTCAAGGCTGAGATAGCAGGCGCTCAAAGGAGAGTGGTCATGACGATCCTCGCAGTCGGCGCGGTCGGCAAGTTCGCTGCCTGGTCATTCCCGCCCTGGCTCGACGCGGACCGCGAGTACGCGGCCTGGTCCGCAAGCCGGATCAGGCCGATCAGGTGCGAGAACGGCCGCTCGCCACCGACCGAGCGCGCTTCCCTTACGCATCCGGAATGACAGCTTTGGGTCATTCGCGTCATTCTGACTGTGCGCCGATCACTTCCGGTCTACCCCGATAAGCGAACAATTTCAGAGCCAGTCGGTACTTCGTATTTGTGCCAAAACCGGACTCCAGCCACTTCCTCGATCACCTCGTCGGCGCGAACCAAGAGCGGCAGTAACGATGGCCGCCGCTGATGTGGAAGCATGTTTGTGGATGGCGGTCACTCAAGTCCGGCAAGACGGAAGGCCTCGCGGTACCGCCGCCGGTCCTCATCGCGAGCGTATACTGCGATATCCAGAGTTGCGAGCGAGAGATCCGGTTCGAGGCGCTTCAAGCTCTGGAAAGCTGCCCTTGCGTCTCCTATTGCGCCAGCTAACGCGCTGTTGACGACGACTAGGTGATGAGCCCCAGCAGTGTCAGGGCTCTGGCGAACAGCCTTCCTCGCGAAATCGATCCCATCGCGATATCGTCCATCGATGAAACAGGCTATCGCACGACCGATATCGTTGAGACCTGCTTGAAAGTCGCGCGGACTGAGACGCTCGGCCGTATCCAGTTCCACCAATGCCTCTCTGCTTCGCCCCTGAAAACACAAAGCTAACCCAAGGTGCGTATGGGCGAAGGCGAAGTTCGGATTGAGTAAAATGGCATTTTGAAACTCTGCGATGGCGTCTTGGAGCTCTAAACGTTGGCGGTGTATGTGGCCCAACGCGAGATGCGCCCAAGGATTGTCAATATCCAGTCGGATGGCCTTTTGCGCAGCATCCCAGGCAGGCCCCAAAACGTTCTCCGATTGTTGCCAGCCCCATGAATTGGCCAACGATAGCGAGAATGCCAACAAGCTGTGTGCTTGGGCATAAGACGCGTCGATTGCGATCGCCTTTCTGAGCAACTCCTGTGCGGTAGCATTGTCATGTTTCGTCATTCTCAGGATGAGAGACAATCCGCGTGCGACACAGTCCCAAGCATCGAGACTTTCCAGAGGCTTACGCTTCGCGCGGTTATATTCAGCCGCGTAAAGTTGGGGCTCAATGGTTGCAACAACATTCGACGTTATCTCGTCTTGCAGTTCAAAAATGTCAGCCACTTCGCGGTCATAGCGTTGCACCCAAATGCAATTGCCGGTCCCCGCATCGACTAGCTGTGCTGTAATCCGAAGACGATCACCGCCTTTGCGAACGCTTCCTTCGAGCACGTAGTGCACGCCTAGTTCGCGGGCTACCACACGCACGTCAACAACTTTTCCTTTGTAGGCAAAACTCGAATTTCGGGCGATAACGAAGAACCAGTGAATGCGGGACAGCGCTGTGATGATGTCCTCGACAACGCCATCGGCGAAGTACTCCTGTTCGGGATCGCCGCTCATGTTCTCGAACGCCAGCACAGCGATGGATGGCTTGTCGGGTAACGGGAGCGCTGTCGGCGTCGGCTCGGATTTGGGTTGCCGCGAAGCTGGCGGACCAAAAGCTGGATCTGGCACTACTTCGATCGCAGGCCAGTCCCCGCTGGACCATTCCACTCGGAAGGCCGGAATGGGGCGAGCAATGTTCTTTAGAGTCAGGTCCCCCAGTGGGTGGAGGGCGGCCTTGAGCCGTCCCTTGACAGCGTCGCGCACGGCGCGCGAAACGACAATCCCACCCGGTGGTGCTTCCGCCTCGAGTCGTGCGGCCACATTTACGTCGTCGCCATAGATGTCATCGCCTTCAACGATAACATCGCCGAGATGAAGGCCAGTCCTAAACACGATGGCGTTTTCCTGAGATTGACCGCGATTTGCCTCAATCATAGCTTGCTGGAACTCAATTGCTGCGCGGAGCGCGTCCACAGCGCTTCCGAACTCAACCAGGCCACCGTCGCCGGTTAGCTTAATCACTCTTCCGCCGAAGCGAGCGGCAGCTGGTGCCAACCGTCGGTTCAGATGTTCCAGAAGCCTCGCAACGGTGCCACTTTAGTCTCGGCCCATCAGCCGAGACGATCCAACCACGTCTGCAAATAGGATTGCCGCCAGTCTGCGCTGCTCACGGGGCACTGGCTCTTCCTCCTGTGCCGCTGCGACAAAATTTTAGAAGTACGTCTCCATCCGGGCAAGGAAGTCGTCAACCGTTTCCGGTCCCCGTCGTTCAGGTGGTTTCCCTGCACGCCTCGTAGCCGGCGATGAACTCGCCGTCGCGGAAGCGGGCGGTTTTCAGCGCACCCACCGACAGCTGGCAATAGTGAGTGTGGCTCCAAGTAGCACGGGGGGCATGCGCTCACGTCTGCTTTGGGTCAAACGCGTCGGTTTCGTGCCGTCCGCAGTATGTCCGGTCTACCCCAAACAGCAGACATTTCCGTACCCTGTCGGCACTTCGCATTTGTGCCAACAGCGGACATTGAGCCTCGCGCCTTCAGTGACCAGCGGCGGGCGGCACTAATCTTCTAAGACACGCTAATTGGGCTAGCATCTAATTAGGCTAGCATATGGGGCCGGGAACACTTCACGAAATCCGTGTCGGATATCTGCCTACATTCGTCCGGCCGGATCATCTGCCGGCCGGACGCCGTAAGCCTCACGTTAGATTAGCCAAGAGGAACGTTGAAGTTGAGCGACGGCGGCCCATAGTAGGCCGGCGGGGCATAGTAGGTCGGCGGCGCATAGACTACGGGCGGCGCATAGTAAGGTGCCCAACCGTAGTAACGGTAGCCGTAGACCGGACCATGCCACCAATGACCTGGTGCAGCGTGCCAGTGGCCCGCGTGACCGTCGCGCGCCTCGGCGTTTGCACCCAAGGCGATAAAGGCCAGAGCCGCGATGGCAGAAATCATCGAGGCCCGACCCAATTTGCTCTTCGAGATGTTGCGCATGGCAACCTCCTTTGCAGTTGGATAACGCCTGCAGACATCCGAAAGGTGGTGAGCGATTGTGGCCGAGGCGGGGAATTTGCCGTCAGCCTGACGTCAGGATGGCGGCCGTGCGCGGCGCCCGAAAATACGGCGTGCCGCTTTCAGCGAAGCGCGATGAGCACGGTCCGCTTTGGGTCATTCGCGCCGTTTTGACCTCCTGTCCGTCACGTCCGCTCTACCCCGAACATCGGACGTTTCCGGACCCGGTCGGCACTTCGCATTTGTGCCACGAACGGAAGTCAAACGTGGCTCTGTCCGGAGCCGTGAACTTCGGCAACTTACTTAGTGGCGCGGGTGATCGCCCTTCAGCGCCGACCGCCTGATCTCGCCAGGCGTAGCTCCATAGCGTCGGCGAAACGTTCGATTGAAGTAGGACAGATCACCGAACCCGACATCGAACGCGATCGAGCCGATGGTGCGATCGGCAAGCCGGGGATCGCTCAGCATGCGGTGCGCCCACGCGAGGCGCTGGTCGCGCACGAACGAGGAGAAGGTGAATCCCTCGTTCTCGAATAGCTTGTGCACGTACCGCGGTGTCATGCGCTGGCGCTGCGCCACCTCGGCGACCGACAGATCCCCATCGCCGAGATGGGCTCTGATGTCGATCATGATCGCCCTGAGCCGTGCGGCGGCGATGCCACGCCCCTCGGCAATCGCCCGGCCGCCGCGTGTGGCGGCGACGATCGCCGCCATGAGATCATGCATGTGGCTGACCGCGAGCCGTTGCAGCTCCGGCGTCGCAAGCGGCACGGACTCGGCAATGCCTCTGGCGTAGGTGACGAGCAACTGCAGCGCTTCCGTGTCACGAGGAACGAAGCACATTGGCGTGTCGTCGAGCCGGCCAAGGAGTGCTGCGACCTCCGCGCGCGCCACCCGGCAGCCGAGGAAGCCGGCAGGTGTGAACCGCATGATGCCGAGGCCGGCAACACTTCGCGTCCAAAAGAGAGCGTCACCGTCCCGCAGCGACAGCTCCGTGTCGCGCTGCCGCGCCAAGCTGCTCCCCCAGACATTGACGGCGAGTAGCAGATCGCCCTCTCCTTGCCCGGCGGCCCCTTTGGGTCGTGGCGCATGGCACACGCCCGACAGCGTTCCAGACACGACGGCGAGCCCGGGCAAGGTGCGCTTGATCACATCAACTTGCAGTGGGCGATCAGGCAATGGTACGAGCGGCTCGATCGGCTCGAGCCCGGGCGGCAGCATGGTGCGCTCGCGCTGGTGGAGGTCTCGCACAGCTTGGGCACGCGCCGGCTTCGGTAGGCCGGCGGTCGAAAACCTGAAGGTGGCGCATGGGTCTGGCACGTGCATCACCCGCGCATCGCTGGCATCAGGATGGTCGCCTTCACGAGATATTACCGCATGAGTTCACTCCGGTCCAAATCGCTGTTCCGCCGGCTCCAAGATCGAAGACGTCGATACCTCTAGGCTCACATCGATAGGAGCATTCTCGGACACGTTCACCGCCAATGGAGTGAACATGGCTAAGATCGACACGATCCTGGTCGTCGGTGGAGGTGTGGCAGGCCTGACCACGGCCGCGGCGCTTCACCAGCACGGTTTCACGGTCGAGCTCGTCGAGCGGCGAGAGACCTGGCACGCCGTAGGGGCCGGCTTCCTGGTCCACGCCAACGGCATGCGCATGCTGGCCGCGCTTGGCCTTGCCTCGGGCGTCGAGACGACCGGCGCGGTGGTCCGTCGATGGCAGTTCTGCGACGAGCAAGGTGAGGTGCTATCGGATACCGATCTCGAGGCGCTGTGGGGCCACGCCGGCCCCTGCGTTGGCATCGAACGGACCAAGCTGCAAGGCGCGCTGCTGCCGGGCGTCGCCCAGGTGCGCTGCCGGCTCGGTACGGAGGTCACGTCCTTGGTACAGGACGAAGCCCGCGTCTCGATCGGATTCTCCGACGGCTCGAGCGGAGATTTTGATCTCGTGGTCGGCGCCGATGGCATCAGGTCGACGGTGCGCGCCTTGGCGCTGACCAGCACAGCGCCAAGCTATCTTGGCGCCATGAACTGGCGTAGCGTTGCCCCGATCCGCCCCGTCGGCCTTACCGCATTTCAGCTCAATCTGGGCAATGGCTGCGTCTTCGGGCTCGTGCCCTTGAGCAGCGGGCGCACCTACGCCTTCGCCTATGTCGCCGATCCGCTCTGCCGCGATCCCGTGGAAGGGCGCCTAGAGCGGCTTCGCCAGCGCTTTTCGAGCTTCGGTCCGCGCGTTGCGGCGTATCTGGCCGCGCTCGAACGCGACGATGAGGTCATCTGCTCGGCCATGGAGTGGATGGGACTCGGGAATGTTCATGCTGGCCGGGTGGTGCTGGTCGGGGATGCCGCGCATGCCAGTTCGCCGATGATGGGCCAGGGCGGCTGCATGGCGATGGAGGATGCGTGCGTGCTGGCCGAGGAGCTGTGCGTGGCGGCAACCGTGGAAGCCGCTCTCGCAAGCTACGTCCGTCGGCGCAAGCCCCGCGTCGAGTGGGTCCAGCGCCAGAGCATGGGTCTGGCAGATCTTCTCACCGCGTCTTCGGCGCCCCGCAACGCCACGCTGCGCGAGAAGGGCACTCAGCTGATGCAGGACCGCTTCGGTCCGCTGGTGCCGCCTCCTTAAAGCATGCAAGTCGGCAAATAGGCCCGCTTGCAGCGACAAACTTGAATTCACACCCGGCTGTCGCCAGCAATACGATTCAACGCCGTCAAGCACCGTTGGTGGCCGTCGCCACATGACCGTTGTGGGTCAAACGCGTCGCTTTCGAGATGTCCGCGGTATGTCCGGCCTAACGCCTACAGCAGACATTTCCGGACCCAGTCGGCTCTTCGGCCGAGGCGAAGATCCGCATCGAGTGGTCGTTTGCGCTGGAGGGCCCACCTAAGGCGGCGCGCTCGGCGGGTGATGAGCAAGCCAATGACGCGCGATGTCGATGCGGCGCGCAATCCACACGCGATCTCCCAGTCTCTTCAAGTATTCCATGAATTTCTGGAGTGCCCAGTATCGACCGGGACGACCGATGATCCTGATGTGAAGACCTACATTGAGCATCTTCGGCTCGCCGCGCCGTCCCTCTTCGAGCAGCACCTCGACGGCGCGCTCAAGATACTCGAGAAAAGCGCTCGGGGCCCCCCACGGGTCGTTGGCGATAAACTTGAAATCGTTGCTGTCAAGCGCATAGGGAATGATCAACATGGGGCCGCCGGGTGTCGAGAGATCGTAATACGGCAGATCGTCGGTATATTCATTCGAGTCGTAGATGAAACCCAGTTCCTTGAGGATTCGGCGCGTATTGAGGCTCGCTGCCCACATCGAATAGAAGCCAAGAGGGCGCTCTCCGGTTACCCGCTCGATGATGTCGTTGGCCTTTAGAATGTGCTCCCTCTCTGTCGCGTAATCTTCAAAGTAGGAATGGCAGTGCCAACGGTAGCCGTGCGAGGCGGGTTCATGCCCGCGCGATACAATTTCCGCCGCGATCTCAGGACTGCGCTCGACTGCTCGCCCGCACATATAAAATGTCGCCTTGCTATTGCAGCGATCGAAGAGGTCGAGGATCCGCCAAATCCCGGCACGGAGCCCATACTCGTGAAACTGCTCCATTGCGAGATCGCGCATCCCGTCCGGCAGAGACGAGACGAACTCGCCAAGCTTGTCATTGCTCGGCTGGCCGTCCTCCAAGGAGGCCTCCGCTCCTTCCTCGAGATTGACGACGAAGGACACCGCCAGCTCGGCCTTGTTCGGCCACGTCACCTTGGGACGCTGCCGACCATAGCCAATGAAGTCTCGGCGCCGATTGGCGTTGACGTCGCTTGCCATGTCCCCCTCCATTCTCGCTGAGCATCTGCGATGCATCGGCAAAAGCCGAAGGCGATCGTTTCGCGGCCAACGCTAACTGTGCCCCCGAACGGCAATCGAGCTCGGCCGCGGCCATGCCGCTCCTCCGGCGTCCAATCGCCAGTCGGCTTCAAATGCCAGCGTCCAACCTCGATTTCTGCCGGTCGCATCTTGAAGCGCTCCCGCAAGACGGCACCTGGTCGCCAATAGACATTGACTTGCTGGCAACCTGGGCCGAGATTTTCACCATACGCAGCTGTGGAAAGATGACCCACAAAAGAATTGGGGCGGGAAACTTCGCAGACCTTGTCGACTGATCGCTATTGCCCGTCATGAGGTAGGTGGAGCGCCCGGCCCGTGGGCCGTGTCAGTCACCTTTTGCAAGGGAGCGCGCGATGACCAAAGCAGTGGAGGAAAAGCACAAGAGTAAGATCAAGCGTCGGCAGGTTTTGAACGCAGCGGCGGCGGGCGCCGGCCTCGCGGTGGGTTCGGGCCTGGTACGGGGCTTCCCGACAATCTGGGCGCAGAACATCAAAGACATCAAGCTGGTCCAGGTTGGCGGCTCGTATTCGAACATCGTCGAGATCGCCAATCAGGCGACGAAGGAGTTGGGCTTCACGGTCGAGATGCAGGCAATCGATCCGGATGCTCAAACCAACCGCACGCTGACCCAGCCGAAGAGCATCGACATCAACGATCTCGGCACATTTCTGCTCTACTACTTCGTCGGCCGGAACATCGTGCAGTCGATTCCGGTGAGCAAGTACAAGTACTGGGACAAGACGCTCCCGCTCTTCACGAAGGGCGAGTACGCGGGCGGCCGCAAAGTCTCGACCCAAGGCACGTCCCCCATGAAGGTTCAATACTATGACTCGGCGGAGGGCAAGAAATTCGCCACGCAGCCGACCGAGTGGCTGACCGGCATTCCGACCATGTTCAACGCCGACACGCTCGGCGTGCGGCCTGATCTCATCGGCCGCCCCGTCGAGAGTTGGAAGGAGCTGCTGAACCCCGAATTCAAGGGTAAGGCCGCTCTCGTCAACACCCCGTCGATCGGCGTCATGGACGTGGCGATGGCCCTCGAGGCCCGCGGCGATCTCAAATACGGCGACAAGGGCAACATGACCAAGGAGGAGATCGACAAGACGATCAAGATAATGCTCGATTTCAAGAAGGGCGGACATTTCCGCGCCTTCTGGACCAACTTCGACCAGTCGGTGAACCTGATGGCGTCGGGCGAGGTGGTCATCCAGTCGATGTGGTCGCCAGCGGTGACGGCCGTGCGCTCGCGCGGGATTGCCTGTACCTACGTGCCGCTCAAGGAAGGCTATCGCAGCTGGTCGAGCATACTTTGCCCGATGGCGCATCTCAGCGGCATGAAGCTCGATGCGGCAATCGACTACATGAACTGGCACAACTCAGGCTGGACCGGCGCGTTTGTCGCGAGGCAAGGCTATTATTCGACGGTCCCCGAAACCGCGAAGGCGTTCCTCAGCGCCGACGAATGGGCCTACTGGTACGACGGCAAGCCGGCGGCCATCGACATCAAGGACCCATACGGCAACCTGATGGAAAAGAAAGGAAAGGTGCGCGACGGCGGCTCGTTCGCGGAGCGTACTGGAAAGATTGCATGCTGGAACACGCTGATGGACGAAGACCGCTATCTGACACGGCGCTGGAACGAGTTCATCTCAGGGTGATCTGCCGGTATCCGCATTCGGCGGGGCGAGCGGCTTGCCCCGCCGAAATCCTTTCCGGTGTCGAGCGGCGGAGGAGATAGTGAAAGCTTTGCCTCGGCTCGCATCCTGGATTCAGGTCGCGCCAGTCGCCCTTATTCTCGTGCTCTTCTTCGGCCTGCCGATGCTGGTGGTCGTCGCCGTCAGCTTCTTCGACTATGGTCAGGGGCGGCTGTATCCAACCTTCATCTTCGACAACTACCTCGAGATCTTCTCATCGAGCGTGACGCTGCGGCTCTATCTGAGCTCGCTCAAGTTTGCGCTGATCGTCTGGGCGGTAACACTGTTCATCGGCTTCAACATCGCCTATTTCCTGGTGTTCCATGTTCGCACTCTGCTTTGGCAAATCGGTCTTTTCCTGCTGTGCACGGTACCGTTCTGGACCTCCAACATTATCCGGATGATCTCCTGGATTCCCTTTCTCGGACGCAACGGCATCTTCAACCAGACGTTCATGGGTTTCGGCATCGTCTCCCAGCCCATGGACTTCTTGCTTTTCTCGGACTTCGCCGTGGTTGTCGCCTACGTTCATCTGTTCACGCTTTTCATGGTGGTCCCGATCTTCAACTCCATGGCGCGCATCGACCGCAGTTTGATAGAGGCTGCGTACGACGCCGGCGCCGGACGCTGGCGGATCCTCACCGAGATCGTGCTGCCGCTGTCGAAGACCGGCATCGCACTCGGCTCGATCTTCGTCATCACGCTGGTGATGGGAGACTTCTTTGTGGTGAAGGTAATGAGCGGCGGGCAGAGCGCTTCGGTGGTATCGGCGTTGTCGAACGAGATCGCGGCGATCCAATATCCGCCAGCCGCAGCCAACGCGATGATCTTGGTCGCCATAGTGACTTTGATGGTGTCGGGGATCCTCCGCCTTGTCGACATCCGCAGAGAACTCACCGGCTGAGGGAGGATACTTCAATGAGACATGCGGCGGCGGGCCCTCGGCCATGGACGTTCTATGTCTTCGCCTCGTTCTTCGCCTTGTTCGTCCTCTTCCTCTACGGCCCGATGACCGTCATCTACATCCTGTCGTTTCAGGGTCCGACAGGCGGGCTGACCTTCCCGATGACGGGCTTCTCGCTACGATGGTTCCATGCGCTGGTGGCGGCCGAGCGCGTCGGCGACATCGGCGGTTCCTTCAGCCGATCGATCGTGCTCGCGGTGATCGTCGCCGTTCTGACGGTCGTTCTCTCGGTGACCGCAGGCCTTGGCTTCCGTCGGCGCTTTCCCGATCGGGTGTCGTTTTCTACCTGGCGATCGCGAGCCTCATCATGCCCGGTCTTTTCGTTGGCCTCGGCATCGCCGTGGGGTTCCAGCTGCTCGGTCTCGACATCGACTGGTACACCTCCGCCCTTGGCGCCCAACTCACTTGGACGCTGCCTTATGGGCTCCTTATCATGTTCGCCGTCCTGGGGCGGTTCAACCGAGCCTATGAGGAGGCCGCGACCGATCTGGGAGCCACACCCTGGCAGCGATTGCGCGAAGTCGTCCTCCCCATCCTGTTGCCGGGCATCATCGGTGTCGCGCTCTTCGGGTTCACCCTCTCGTACGACGAATTTCCCCGAACCGTGCTGACGGCCGGCACCAGGAACACCCTGCCGCTGGAGGTCTGGGCCATGACGACCAACGTCACCTCCCCGGCGCTCTTCGCGGTAGGGACCGTGACCACCATCGTCTCCTTCATCGCCATCGGTGTTGCGCTCATCTCGATCGCCGTCATCCAGCGCCGGCGCACGCGGAGTTCTGGAGAGCCGATCTGAGGAGCTTCACATGCCAGCGGGAACCAGGAACGGCGAGATCAGAATTGTCGGCGTCACTAAGCGCTTCGGCGACATGGCGGCGGTCAGAGATCTCACCCTGACGATTCCGGACAAAGCCTATTGCTGCCTTCTGGGACCTTCTGGCTGCGGCAAGACGACGATCTTGCGCATGATTGCGGGGCATGAGTCGCCGACGACGGGCGAGATTCGCATCGGCGGCGAGCCGGTCGTGGGATTATCACCGGTGCAGCGCGGTACGGCGATGATGTTCCAGAGCTACGCGTTGTTTCCGCATCGCAGCGTGCTCGACAACGTCGCCTTTTCGCTGAAACTGCGCGGCGCCAGCAAGGCCGAGCGCCACAGGCAGGCGCGAGAGCTCCTGGCCAAGGTACGCATGGAGCGCTTCGCGGACCGCCTGCCGGCCCAGCTGTCCGGTGGCCAACAACAGCGCGTGGCGCTCGCCCGAGCGCTCATCACCAATCCCCGCGTGCTCCTTCTTGACGAACCTCTCTCGGCACTCGACGAATATCTGAGGTTGCGCATGCGCGGCGAACTGCGACGCGTGCAAAAGGAGCTCGGCATCACCTTCATTCACGTGACCCACACGCAGCTCGAAGCAATCGCGGTCGCCGATCTGGTCGTCGTCATGGCGCAGGGAGCTATTGAGCAGGCGGCGAGCGCCCAGGAAATCTTTACCGCGCCGCGGACCGCCTATGTGGCCCGTTTCATGGGCGGCCAGAACGTTCTCTCCGGAACCGTGGAGCGCGTCGCTGACGGACATGCAATCGTGGTTGACGAGCACGGTGTCTCGTTTTCGACCGCCGCAAACGGGGAGGAACCCGTCCGGGGATCGCGTCTTGTCGGCTCGATCCGCCGCGATCGGATCTCCGTAAGCAAGGCGCAAGGCTGTGCCACGGCATCCGGCAAGGTCAATTCCCTTCTCGGCGAGGTCCACGCAATTGAATATCAGGGATCTTACGTCAAGCTCACGATTGAGCGGCCATCCGGCGAAGGATTCGTCGCCAACATCATCGACGAGGACTTCTTTCGCGACCCGCTGGATATCGGCGATAGCGTGCTCGCGCGCTGGTCGGCGCGCGATGTTCTCATCCTCGAGGGCGCGGCCGACGCAGGAGAAGCATCTATGGACGAGGCTGGGGGAGTGCTCATTTGAGCCTCCTTCCTGGCGGCGTCGGACACCCATGACCGGGAGTTCATCATCGTTCCAGGGACACGCTTAGCGGAGGACGAAAATGGCCAAGGAAATTCTGTGCGGGTTCGGTATCGACGTCGATGCCGTGGCGGGCTGGCTGGGCAGCTATGGCGGCGAGGATTCGCCTGACGACATTTCGCGCGGCCTGTTCGCGGGCGAGGTCGGGAGCCCGCGACTGCTCAAGATGTTCGGGCGTCTGGGCATCAAGACGACCTGGTTCATTCCGGGCCATTCGATCGAGACTTTTCCCAAGGAGATGAAGGCGGTGGCCGATGCCGGCCACGAAATCGGCATCCATGGCTACAGCCATGAAAACCCGATCGCCATGACGCGTGAGCAGGAAACCGAGATCCTCGACAAGTGCATCGATCTGGTGACCAAGCTTTCAGGCAAGCGGCCGACCGGCTACGTGGCACCGTGGTGGGAGTTCTCGCCGGTCACCAACGAGCTCCTGCTCGAGCGCGGCATCAAGTACGACCACTCGCTCATGCACAACGACCATCAGCCTTATTATGTGCGGGTCGGTGATCGCTGGACCAAGATCGACTACGCCAAGAAGCCGCGCGAATGGATGGTGCCGCTGAAGCGTGGCCAGGAGACCGACCTGATCGAGGTTCCGGCGAGCTGGTATCTCGACGACCTGCCGCCGATGATGTTCATCAAGAAATCGCCCAACAGTCACGGCTTCGTCAATCCGCGCGACATCGAGCAGATGTGGCGCGACCAGTTCGACTGGGTCTACCGCGAATACGACTATGCGGTGTTTCCCATGACCATCCATCCCGACGTTTCGGGCCGGCCGCACGTGCTGATGATGCTGGAGCGGCTCTACCATCACATGATCGGCCATCCCGGCGTGCGCTTCGTCACCATGAACGAGATGGCGGACGATTTCGTCCGCCGCTCGCCCCGCAAGAACGGGTAGGCACCAGCCGATGTGCGGCTTGTGTGCGGGACGCTGGGCGGTGCCGAGGATTGGAGCGGGTCTTCAAAGTCCGCGGCGTGAGCGCCGCTGGCCGGTGCTCCTACTGGTCGAAAATGTCGAGCGGCAAGCAGGCCGAGACGATGAAGTTCGGCACATCGACCACTTGGCTCACCTTGAGGTCAACAGCGACACTCGCAAGGCAATAGGCCTGGTCTGGCGAATAGCCGTACGTGTCACCGAGGTAATCGAGCATGTTTACGAGCGCATTTCGTGCGGCAAGCGTCAGGTCCTCGGATTCGCTGCGGCCATCCTTCCGCATGCAAATTCCTGTCGTGGCATAGCAACGGCGCGGTGCGGCGCCGTCGGACCGGAGAACCTCCATTGCATAGGATGGGTCGATCTGCTTGCGTCGCCGCGCCTCGCCCTTCAGCAGGTCGAATCGGGCGATGAACGTGCCTGTGGTCTCTATGGCCGTGCCACAGGATTCGCCGTCTCCTTGCGCAAAATGCGCGTCGCCAACCGAGAACAGCGCACCGGGCACGTAGACCGGTAGATATAGCGTCGACCCAGCTGTGATCTGCTTGATGTCCATGTTGCCGCCATTCTCATGCGGCGCGATCGTGCGGAACGCCGCGGCAGCGATTGGACCGTCCGCCGGCAGGGCACCGGCCGGGTCGGGCGGCATTGCCATGCCGCCACGCTGAACAAGCTCGGCCTCACGCGCGATGATCCGCTGAAGCAATTCGCGTGATGGCGCGACACCCATGACGCCCATGAAGGGCGCGCCCGGGATCCTGACTCTGGGCAGCTCCTTCGATCGTGCGAATCCATCCGCCATTTCCCAGTGCACGACAAAGGGTTTGGGGAAGAGGTCGCGCAAAAAACCGAAGCCCGGCATGATGCAGGTAAAGCCGCGTTCGGCGGTGGCGATCGCCTCGATTTTCACCGCCAAGAGGTCGCCCGGCTCAGCGCCCTCGACATGCACCGGACCTGTCATGGGATGGACTCGCCCGAGGTCAATCGAGGCGAGGTCCTCACTTGTGGTTTGCGGCTTGATTTGGCCGTCAAGACCGTCAAGCGTATCGAGTTCGATAACCGAGCCGGCGGCGATGCGCACTAGCGGCATTATGTCGGGATGCCAACGATTGTGGCCCTTGTCCGCTTGCTGGAAGAGCGGCAGGTGAGGATCGAGACGAATGTGTTGGGTGGCCACGAGGAACCTCCTTCAGTCGGATTTGCCCAGTTTTGGTGCTCAGCGATAATGATGCGTTCCGGCGTAGAGCCGTTGAAGACCGCCATAGATTCTGCATCCAGGTTCATTGTGTCGACAATCGAGTCCATGCTGCCCTAGCTGCCGGATTTGCTTACGCGGTTGACGGCGATCGCCGACCTCCCTGACGGACATCTGCGCGACCCAGCGATGGGCGTTCGCATTCG